>ENA-OSJC01000776-OSJC01000776.1-marine-metagenome-genome-assembly--contig:-NODE-776-length-29356-cov-7.693842_pt1 | contig 29356 bp, 24 predicted proteins | sample MGYA00237885_ERZ534234 | MGnify/ENA primary metagenome ERZ534234 (study PRJEB26413, sample SAMN06343907) | marine metagenome | isolation source: coastal waters | place: Atlantic Ocean: West Antarctic... | reverse complement strand
GGAATGAAAAGACGGAGTACAGGGAAAACTTGTCCTATTCCTACGCCGGCATAATCCGGATCAGGTTCAAAGGGTGCTTCTCAGGTCAAATACAGCTGGCCGCCCCTTAGGAATTCTTATGATAACATGTTGCCATTGAGAATAGAGCAGCGAATATGACAGTTCTCATAATTTTTTTAAAACAATCGATCTAAGGAAATATCTAGTATGAAAAAATTCACTTTTTATCTGGTGACTCTCGTTGCTGTGCTTCTTTTTACAGGATGTCAAAAAGATACCTCAGCGTCATTAGACACAAAACCAGTAATACTGACGTCATCAGAAATTGTTGAATTTCTCGATGATCTTTTCTTAGAAGAATTGCAAGAAAGTCCTCAATCAATGACCTATTTAGGCATGCGTGAACGCTATGGTGAATGGAATGATATTTCAGATAGCGCCAGAGACAAAAGCCTTGATATGACGAGACAGCATTTAGAAAAAGTAATGGCTTTAGATCTTTCCAAAGCAAATGATTCGGTCAGACTCAGTGTGAAAATGTTTATACAGCAAGCCAATAAGGAGATAGAAGGAGATCGATGGCGCTACCACAGCTATCCTGTCAATCAAATGCGCGGCGCACACGGAATGATCCCATCGTTTCTCATCAATCAACACCTAATCGCCAATAAAGACGAGGCTAAAGCCTATATAAACAGAATCACTAACAGCCAGGCTCTCTTGCAACAGGTCATTGAGCAGTTAGAAATCCGGCAGCAAAAAGGCATAATCGCACCAAAATTTGTATTTCCATTAGTGATGGAATCTATAGACAACATTCTCCGAGGAGCACCTTTTAGTGAAGGCCCAGATAGCACTATTCTGGCTGACTTCAAAACGAAAATCGCGAAGCTAGATATATCAGAAGCAGATAAAAATGATCTTGGGATCGCAGCATCTGCAGCTCTGCAAAAAAGTCTTGCACCGGGCTATTACGGACTGAAAACCGCGTTGAGAAAGCTGGAGGCCAATGCCACCAATGATCATGGGGTTTGGAAATTTCCTGATGGAGAGCAGTTTTATAATTTTGCTCTTCAACGGACTACAACTACCGATTTAACCGCATCGCAAATTCACAATCGCGGGCTTGATGAGGTGGCAAGAATTCAGTCTGAAATGTTAGAAATAATTGAGACAGTGGGTTTTGATGGCGATTTGCAGGCGTTTTTTGACTTTATGCGCAATGACCCACAGTTTTATTTTCCTAATACCGCAGAGGGCAAAGAAGCTTACCTCAGTCAGGCTACTAAACTGATCAACGATATGAAGGAGCGACTTGACGAGCTATTTATTACCAAACCCAAAGCTGATTTAGTCGTGAAAGCTGTTGAGCCCTTTAGAGAGGCTTCTGCAGGTCAGGCTTTTTATCAACGCCCAGCGCCGGACGGCAGTCGACCAGGGACCTATTTTGCCAATCTTTACAAAATGGGTGATATGTCTAAATATAATATGGAAGCCTTAGCCTATCACGAAGGTATACCGGGCCATCATATGCAACTTTCAATTGCTCAAGAGCTTAAAAATATCCCCAAATTTCGCCTCTTTGGAGGTTATACCGTCTTTAGTGAAGGCTGGGGTCTTTATTCTGAATCAGTTCCAAAGGAAATTGGCTTGTACGCAGACCCATATTCCGATTTTGGGCGTCTCTCTGGTGAGTTGTATCGTGCCTGTCGTCTAGTTGTTGATACAGGTATTCATGCTAAAAAATGGACGAGAGAGAAAGCCATCGATTATATGAATGCAAATGTTCCTCACTCTAATAACTACAATGTACGACAAATAGAGCGTTATATAGTGATGCCTTCTCAGGCTACCGCCTACAAAATTGGCATGCTTAAAATTCAAGAGTTAAGAGCACATGCGGAGGCCTCACTGGGCGAAAATTTTGATATTAGACAATTTCATGACGTGGTCCTGAAGGATGGTTCGGTATCGCTTCCGATATTAGAAGACAATGTAAATGCCTGGATAGTTAAATCGAAAATTTAAAGGGACTTCGAATGAAAAAAATAATCTCAATAGTATTGGCGTTAATACTTTCCCCCATTGCTCATACCGCTAAGCTTGAGCAAAACGCACTCAACAGTCTTTATGATGAAATTTGGCATCACACGATGATCTCATCACCCACCTATGCAACTTATGTGGGTTATCCCGGGCAAAACGGACGTTGGCCCGACCCGTCCCTTGTGGCGGTACAAAAAGATAAAGAAGCCCGAAAAGAGTTCCTAAGACGGCTTCGTAGTCTTAATCATGAAGATCTGGATGAAGATAGTTTACTGGGATGGCAGCTGGTGGAAAAAAATCTGTCCGATGAAATAGATGGCTATGTTTTTCCTGAGGAATTTATACTAATTCACCAACGAAGTGGTGTGCAACAAGACATTGCAGATACCTTGTCAATGATGCCAAAAGCGAGTTCCCAGGACTTTATCGATCGGATATCACGATTACGAAATGCGGCAAGGTATATTGATCAAAACATTACAGTACTCCGTGAGGGTCTAAAAAGGCATATTACTCCTCCAAAAATAACCCTCCGAGATGTTCCAGACCAGATTCACAACACTATTCCAGAGGATCTATTAAAAAGCCCTCTTCTTAAAAGTTTTAGTGATTACCCTAAAACTATGACTAAAGACCAGCAAACCAAAATTACCAATGAGGCAATCGCTATTGTCAAAGATAGTATTTACCCCGCATTCGAGCGACTATTAACTTTTTTAGAAAACGACTATATACCCAATGCTAACAGTTCAATTGCTCTCTCGGACATGCCTAACGGCAGCAATTGGTATCGTCACCGTGCTAAGCGTTTTACTACATCTGAACTGACGCCTAAGCAGATTCATTCCCTCGGGATGCGCGAGGTCAAACGTATACGCAAGCAAATGGATGACGTGATTACTGACTCTGGGTTTAGCGGTAGTTTTGAAGAATTTACTACGTTCCTGAGAACAGATTCGCAATTCTATATGACTTCAGCAGAGAGTTTATTAGCCGGTTATCGCGATATTGCCAAACGCGCTGATCCAGAGCTCGCAAAGATGTTTGGCAAACTGCCGCGAATGCCCTATGGGGTAATCCCAATTCCCGACTATGCGGCAAAATCTCAAACCACTGCTTACTACTGGGGAGGGTCTAGCAAAGATGGACGTCCGGGTTATTTCTATGCCAACACCTATGCGCTAGACACACGACCTACTTGGGAGATGGAGGCGCTGACGCTTCATGAAGCGATGCCTGGCCATCACTTACAAATATCTCTGGCTCAAGAGCTTCCAGAAACTCATGCCCTACTACAAAATTTGAGCTATACCGGATTTGTAGAGGGATGGGGTTTATATGCAGAAAGTTTAGGCGATGAAATGGGTTTTTATCAAGATCCCTATAGTAAATTTGGTCAACTCACCTACGAAATGTGGAGAGCAGTTCGTCTTGTCGTGGACACTGGTATGCATCTGTTCGATTGGGACCGTCAAAAAGCGATCGATTTCTTCGCCAGTAATACGGCGAAAAGTATGCACGATATCGAAGTCGAAATTGATCGCTATATTTCTTGGCCAGCGCAAGCGCTCGCCTACAAAATAGGAGAACTTAAATTCAAAGAGTTGCGTGCAAGAGCGACTGAGAAGCTTGACAAAAAATTTGATCTACGAAGCTTTCATGATCAGTTACATGAAAAAGGGGCGCTGCCATTGGATGTTCTAGATCAGCGCACGGATACCTGGATTAACAGCCAGCTTTAGAGGCCGGCTTCAAACAGTACATGCGAGTATTCGGCTTACCTCACTAAGAGACCGACCCGACTGCTCGCAGAGGCTATTAAAAATGTCCTGAACACGCCTCAAATCACGCTGAGAATTGACACTAAACTTATCGATAAATCCGTGATGTACTAAAGCATCACAAACATCTTTAGTGATTAAAAAAGTGTCTTTACCCATACTTCGGAGCATCATTGGGCCACTGTTTCCTCCCAATCTGGAACCTTGTTTTTTCAACTCTAGCCACAGACCTACGATATCTTCAGTGGGCCAATCAGCAATAAATGCCGCAAAGCTACCATGACGCCTTTGTTGGTCAAGCACATAAACCGCATTGTTACGCACCGCCACTATTTTAGTAAAATGTCTTACAATAGTAGTATCCTGAGCAAGCTGTTCTAATCGCTCATCACTAAAATGCGCAACAGCTAACGGATTGAAGTTAGCGAATGCGTTTTCAAATCCCGGCCATTTATAATCGATGATACGCCACACAAACCCGGCTCTAAAAATACAGCGGGTCATCATAGATAAATACCGATCATCGGTTATTTTGGAGAGCTCCTTTGATGTTGCCGTCAAAGGTAGGACTTGCTCTAACATTGCAGGGGACCCTTTATTAATCGCAGCTAGATCATAAAGAGTTTGAAAAGACGTCACTATTTGAGAACTCCTGAAAAGTAAATTTACCAAATCTGCGTGATATCAACAATGAAACCCACAGCTATAAACGCTAAGATCAAACCAAACAATCTGTTAATCCAACCACTAGCGTATTGAAAGCGATTAATTGACCCATAGCGAGAGATAACTACTACCACTACCAAATACCAAAGCATATCGACGCCACCTGCAATTAGAGCAAGAGATATCTTTTCACCTACACTGCTATCTACCCGAACAAACTGACTAAATAAAGCAGTAAAGAAGACAAGTATTTTAGGGTTGAACAACGCTATCGCTAATCCATCCCTAATGGCTAAAACGTTGGATGATAAAGCTGTGGCCGGTAGGCTTTCCTCGCGGGCTTGGCCCGATGAAGACAGTAATCTAAATGCCATTAATAGCAGGAATAGACACCCAATTAGTTGAATTATGTCAAATATCTGTTGGTAGTTACCAATAACTACAGACAAACCAAAGGTTGTTATTGCAGCATAGAGAGTGATCGCAAAGCCATGGCTAATTGCCGCCCAAGAGCCTGCAACCGATCCTCTCGCTAGAGTATGGTTTATCACCACCGCTAAGCTTGGTCCTGGCGACATCGCACCCAAAAGGCATGCTAGGAGCACCGTTACCCAAAAACTCAAATCAACATTACCTACTAAAATTTCATCCATAAGTTTTTATACAGTTATCAGTGAATAAAACAAGCTTAGATTGTTAAAAAATTCTTCTCCCAATGCAAAGCTTCATCAAAAAGAGTGACCTGTGTCACAACAGGGAGCAATTAGTACTTTGGAGCTATATTAATTATGAAGCGAGGGGCTAATATGTTAATCGTAGAATGCTTGCCAAAAACCACCAGCGGTTAAAGTGGGACTGTCACTAAAACGAAGGAAACTTTAAAATGAATTTTGGTAATTTAATAGATTCGTCTGCGCAGGCAGGCATGGGTGAAACAAGCGCCATAGCTACGACGCTTGAGGACGCGTTTGATAGAGGCCTCGAAGCATTTGCTGGATATGTTAACAGCCTGTCCGAAAAAGATAGGTTGCGATTCAAAGATACAGTCGACGAGTATACTATCTAAGGTTTTGAGACACTCGGTCAAACAGTTCACTACGTTCAGTAACATTCAACATAGCAATTCGCTTATAAATTTCTTCTACCGATTCTGCAGTTGGCGTCCTGGCTGACTTGCTACCGCCCGTTTCATAAAGAGATTCTGGGGTAATTCCAAAAAAATTAGCAATCCTAACAACCGAATCTCTTCTTGGCTCTCGTGTTACTTCACTAAGAATACGGTTAATAGTTGGCTGAGGAACACCTGTTGCTCTAGAAAGCGCACTCTGAGATAAATTATTATCACGCATTAGCTTTGAAAGCTGCTTACTTATGTCTAGTTTCATCACAATCCCCGTTCATTAAAGCATAGAAGGTCTTTTCAACATTATAGACCAGTATTCACGCAAACTAAGAAATCCTTATCAATTAAAATTACGTGTTACGTCGGACAGCCTATAATTATTGTTATTGTTATTGTTTAAAAAAACTATAAGCGCAATAGCAATTTAATATCGCACCGGCTTAGTATGCGCGGAATATCTATGCAATACTGCATTTTACAGTTTTTAAAGGCTAATAACATATGACTGTAAAGCATAAGCATTATCACTAATTTACACAACTAAACCTCGATTAACGCCCTCCTTTGACTCACATGGGGTGAACAGCTCATGAAGCTTGGAAAAGAGAGGGTCTCTTTATCTATATTGTTACAAGTTTTAATATAAGGTTATGAATTAATATTTATTCACTATGTAATTATAAGCGGCGCTGTGTGGCTACTTGATAAAAGTATTTAACGACCTATCTGTCAGTATATTTTTAGTCTAAGGGGAAATCGGTCTCAATAGATCAGGTCGGTCAGTAATAATACCGTCAACACCTAACTTAATTAGTAACTCCATAGACTCAGTATCGTTAACCGTCCATACCTCTACATTTAGATTAAGGTTATGAGCCAGCTTTACTAAACTTTGTCGCACTATGTCTACCCCAGCATATTGAAACGGTAGTTGGATAGAATAGCCTGGGGAATTAAATAGATGACCTAGATGAACTCTCTCAAGAAAAACTAGCCAAGTCACTTCACTCTTACCTAAAGAGGTTGGGACGGACGGGCAGTTGTTTCTGAAATATCTCAATATTGAGCTATGGAAGGATCCAACTACTACCTGATCTTGCAAACCATGACTAACGATTAACTCGCAAAGAGCATCAGCTGAAGTCACCTCTTCTGGCTTAAGCTCTATCAAATAGCGTTGATTGGGTAGGCGCTGAAAGAGAGCTTTTAAGGTAGGAACGCGTAAAACTGCCGACTCACTTTTATTTGGATAATCAAGCACGTGATAGCCTGCCCGATAGGACTGGATATCTGCTAAATTCATGTCAGCAATTAGTCCACGACCATCTGTTGTGGTATCAATTTCAGCATCATGACGCACTACCAGCACATTATCTGCCGTTAAATGTACATCAAATTCTATAATGTCTGAACCAATCTCAACCGCATTAATCGCCGCTTCTATTGTATTACCAGGCATCAAGCCTCTCCCGCCACGATGAGCTATGGCTGCAAAGTCGGTATCCTTATAAAACGCGGTGTCGGCAACAGGCCCATAACCGGGGATAGCCAACAAGAAAACATAGATAGTGCCAAGCCCGGCAATTAGCTTTAATAACAATTTCATATAGCACCTTTTTAAATTTTTACGATGTCAGCTAGTACATATATTCTCTAGCGTAGATACCTCTTATCGATCAAGTCAGTGACTACCGATGGGTCGGCCAAAGTTGATGTGTCTCCCAAGCTATCCAATTCGTTGGCCGCTACCTTGCGGAGAATCCGACGCATGATTTTTCCAGAACGCGTTTTCGGCAGACCCGAGGCCCACTGAATAATGTCAGGTTTAGCAATTGGTCCAATTTCTTTGACACATAAGGCTATTAATTCAGCTCGCAAGGTCTCATCAGGTTCAACATTAGACATAGGTGTCACATAACAATAGATACCTTGACCCTTAATATCATGCGGATAACCAACCACAGCAGCCTCGGAAATTTTCGCATGCAATACCAAGGCGCTTTCAATTTCAGCCGTGCCCATCCTATGCCCAGACACATTAAGCACATCATCAACTCGGCCAGTAATCCAATAGTAACCATCGGCATCACGTTTAGCGCCATCTCCGGTAAAGTAGTAACCGGGGTACGCGCTAAAATAGGTCTCAATACAACGTTTATGGTCTCCATACACTGAACGAATTTGACTAGGCCAAGAGGCTTTGATCATTAGCAGCCCTTCACCCTCTCCTTTAATTTCGTTACCTTCGGCATTTAGAAGAATAGGCTGTATACCGAAAAATGGTTTAGTCGCCGAGCCGGGTTTTAGATCAGTTGCACCGGGAAACGGCGTCAACATATGGCCGCCAGTCTCAGTCTGCCACCAGGTGTCCACAATAGGGCAACGGCTATCTCCAACAGTCCGGTAGTACCATTCCCACGCTTCTGGGTTAATTGGTTCACCTACTGTGCCTAAAAGCTTTAGAGATGCCCTTGAGGTACTCTGAACAAACTTATCCCCCGCACCCATTAATGCTCGAATGGCCGTTGGTGCCGTGTAAAACTGATTAACTTTGTGTTTATCAATAACCTGCCAAAAACGTGATGCATCTGGATAGGTTGGCACACCCTCAAACATTAATGAGGTACCTCCATTACATAAGGGACCGTATACAATATAGCTGTGTCCAGTGATCCATCCCACATCCGCGGTGCACCAGTAAATATCGCCGTCCTTATAATCAAAGGTATATTTATGACTCATCGCCGCCATCAATAAATAGCCAGCTGAAGTATGCAGGACGCCTTTGGGCTTACCTGTAGAACCTGAGGTATACAAAATAAATAAAGGATCTTCCGAACCCATAATCTCGGGCTTACATTCAACTGAGATATTTTCAATTGCTACGTGAAACCAGATATCTCTCGCCTGATCCCAACTGATGTCACCGCCGGTTCTTTTCACTACCAAACAAGTATGTACGCCAGAACAAGACTCAAGCGCCTTATCTACATTTTTTTTGAGAGGAATTGTTTTCCCACCACGGTAGCCCTCATCCGCAGTAATGACTATCTGACAATCTGAGTCTAAAATTCTATCTTTGAGTGCATCTGGTGAAAAACCGCCAAAAACGACTGAATGAATCGCTCCAATTCTCGCACAAGCCAGCATTGCATAAGTAGCTTCTGGTATCATTGGCATATAAATACATACCCGATCCCCTTTTTTAACACCCCTTTGCCGCAGCACATTACCCATCTTTGATACTTGGTCATGTAACTCTTGGTAGCTAATATTTTTATCAGCAGAAGGGTCATCGCCCTCCCAAATAATGGCTGTTTGATTAGCTCGATGAGGTAAATGTCTATCAATACAATTAATGCTGACATTAAGTGTCCCGCCCTTGAACCACTCAGCCTTCCCCGTTGTAAAATCACAGTCGGATACGCTGGTCCAAGGAGATTCCCACGTTAAAAATTCAGCGGCCTGACTCGCCCAAAAATCATCGGGGCTCTCGATTGATTGCTGATACATTTCCTGGTAATTATCTTTATTAATCCAAGCTGTTGCCGCCCAATCATTAGGGACTGGGTAAGTGTTACCGTCGGACATAATTAGATACCTTATGGGTGGAGTAGTTTTTTTTGCACATTATGATGACAGTTTAATAGATTGACTCTTTTTTTCTCAAGTACACACAGCAATTTTAGTGATGATTGCCAGGCATTAACGCAGATTTAACCTGACACACCTGCTTTAAAAAACATTTGACCCCGATCCACTCAGAAGCACTTCTGGATCGCACTCTATTCTGACTTTTCATATCGAGTAGGTTTTAGACTATTTTTGATTTTTTCTAGATGCGGTAAAAAATCAGGCCCTCTGCGTAAAGTGAATCCAGTGGCTAGAACATCTAAAATCACCAGGTGTACAATCCTCGATGTCATGGCCATATACTCATCCGTATTCTCCGGCACATTGACCTCCAGAGAGATACTGCTGACCTTTGTTAGAGGAGATTCTGGCGATGTTAGAGCAACCACCGTAGCTCCATTTGTACTCGCAATTTTTGCTATGTCGATAATTTCTTTGGTTCGCCCCGTGTGAGATATCACAAAGAAAACGTCTCCTCCCGCACCTGTGGCAGCAAGCATTCTCATCATAAGAACATCATCATGAAACGATACGGGTAAGTTAAATCTAAAAAATTTATTTTCAGCATCGCGGGCGACCGCTCCCGATGTACCAAGCCCAAAAAAATAAATCCTTTTGGCTTGAATCAACTGATCAACAACATGGTTAACCACGTTATGATCAATATTGTCTCTTACTAACGCTAAGTCATTAATGGTGCTATCAAAAATTTTTGGCGTGTAACTATCAACGCTATCATCAGGATTCACATTCCGGTTAACAAACCGCACACCGCTAACCAATGATTTGGCTAACTGTATTTTAAAATCAGGAAATCCCGCAGTGTTAAATCGCTTACAAAACCGATTAACACTTGGTTCACTAACATTAGCTCTTTTAGCTAAGCTTGCAATACTCGACTGAGTGGCAGATTCAGGATCGGCGAGGATAGCCTCCGCGACCTTTTTTTCAGACTTGTTGAGCGTTAGCAACGCATCATTAATGATATTAATCAAATTTTGATAATGCATTTCACGTAATCCTTTCATTCTTAGGTGACATCTTAACAACCCAAGAGGTTATTTTCAAAAATGATCGGTCGATACTATCACCTTAAAGCTACGATATTACGTAATATTACGTAATAAAATAACCAATTATTTGATAAATTCTCTGTAAAAACCTATAATTAAGTAATTTTATTACAGAATGATTTTCCTATGTACAGAATAGCCATCAATGGATTCGGTCGTATTGGCCGTAATATTGTCCGAGCACTTTATGAAAGACCGGCGCTTAGAGAAAAAATACAAATTGTCGCTATCAATGATCTTGGTGATGCCGTAGTCAATGGACATCTGCTCAGCTTCGATACCGTGCATGGTCGATTCAATCAAAGCATTGAAGTTGAGGGTAATGCACTCTTAATCAATGGCGAAAGAATACACTGGTTTAGTGAGCGGAATCCTATAAATCTCCCTTGGGGTGAGCTAAACGTAGATTTAGTATGCGAGTGCACGGGCATATTCACCGATCGTGAAAAAGCTAATCTTCACTTAATGGCTGGGGCAAAAAAAGTATTAGTATCTGCTCCAGGAAAAAATCTTGATGCTACCGTAGTCTACGGCATTAATGACCATGTATTAACGCAAGACCATCGGATCATTTCTAATGCGTCTTGTACCACTAACTGCCTAGCGCCTATGGTCAAGCCCCTCTATGAGGAGATTGGTCTAGTAACTGGGTATATGACAACAATTCATGCCTTTACCAATGACCAACAGCTAACTGATTCTTATCATCCAGATATCTACCGAGCTCGATCGGCGACGCACTCAATGATCCCTACAAAAACTGGTGCCGCCGCTGCAATTGGAGACGTCATACCTGAATTAAAAGGCAGGCTAGACGGACTCGCGGTAAGAGTACCCACTATTAATGTTTCTTTGGTTGACTTGACATTCAATGCTGGACGCGAAACATCGGTAGATGAGGTCAATGATATTATGAGGCAAGCCGCTGATAATGAGCTTAAAAACGTACTAAGTTACTGTGAACTGCCACTGGTGTCTTCTGATTACAACCATATTTCATTCTCCAGTAACTTCGATGCACTGCAAACAAAAGTTAATGGCTCGCTGGTGAAAGTAATGGCCTGGTATGACAACGAGTGGGGTTTTTGTAATCGAATGCTAGACAATAGTCTTGCCCTACTACAAGCACCCAAGGGTAAAAGGTCGTGTGCAAATCTCTCAGAAAATAATTTAGCTAAAGAAGAAATTTATTAAGTTAGCCACAAGCGCTCAAACTTAACATACCGACTCTTCCCAGGCCATGGAAGGCCTATCTAGAATTAACGGACTCTACTTCGCCCAGTAAACGGACACAGGGGTGATGGTCTGCTGAAGTACGGCGCGAATGGGTAGCTCGGAAACGTCTTTACCCGCGCCGGCCAGGTGCAACACCTTTTCTTTATTCTCACCCGATATATGAATAATAATTTGCTCACTATCAAGTAATCTAGGAAGAGTCATACTCATCCTTTCGTGAGGCGCATCCAATGGCTGTACGGCGATACAATGCCTACCTGAATCCATTGATAGCCCTAGACTCAGGGACTCAGAACCAGGAAATAATGATGCTGTATGCCCATCATCACCCATTCCTAGAATCACAACCGTAAATCGGCCAATAGCCGAGAGATCTCGAGCTATAGAACTTTCACCTAACTCCGCAGATAGTGCTGAACTTTTTAAAGCAACAAAGCGAGCCGCACACGCTTCATTAATGAGCAAATTGTCTCGAACCAATTTTTCATTACTATCTTCATGGTCAGAATCAACCCATCGTTCATCAGCCAGTGTTACGGTAATTTTTGACCAATCTAAAAACTGCTGAGACAGTAAATGGAAAAAGCTTTTGGGCGTTCTCCCTCCCGAAACAACTAAAGAAGCTGATTGATGCCGGTGTATTGACGAAGTCAGCCTATCCACAACGACATTAACTAGCTCTGTATCAAGCGCCGATGTATTTTCAAACGCTAAAAGATTCATATCACTCCTCATACCAACTACGGTCATCATTCTCGATTAATATTTCAGCTTTAGATGGTCCCCAAGATCCTGCGCTATAGGGTTTCGTAGGAATCTTTTTACTGCGCCATGAGGCGAGCAACCGATCACACCATCGCCACGAAGCATCAATTTCGTCACGGCTTACAAACAACCATTGATCACCTTTCATCACCTCAAGAAGCAACCGTTCATAGGCGTCTGCAATCCGAGAGCCTCCTGAGGAGTCAAAGAAATCTAAGTTTAATGTCCGTTTTTCGGTACTTAAACGCTCTTTTAGACTCTGTTTTTTGGACACCATTTCTAGCTGAATACCTTCGTTAGGTTGCAACCTAATCACCAGCTTATTATTCGCTTCACCATCTGTTTCGGGAAACAGTGAATGCGGGTTGTCCTTGTAGACTATAACTACCTGAGTGACCTTGTCCTGCATTCGTTTGCCGGTACGCAAATAGAAAGGAACGCCAGCCCAACGCCAATTATCAATATGCACCTTTAGTGCAACATACGTTTCATTATTACTATTGTCCGTTTCACAGCCTTCCTCTTGCATATAACCAACAACCGGAGAGCCCGAAATCCAGCCCGCAGAATATTGACCCCGAACGGCATGACTCTCGACCTTATCTTCGCCGATTGGACGCAAAGCTCGCAACAACTTTACCTTTTCTCCACGAATTTCATCAGCCTGCAGCGAGCTTGGGGGCTCCATCGCCACCATGCACAGTAGCTGTAAAAGATGGTTTTGTACCATGTCACGCAACTGACCAACCTTGTCATAGTATGACCATCGCCCCTCAATACCCACTGTTTCAGCAGCCGTGATCTGTACGTGGTCAATACAGCTATTATCCCATTGAGAATTAATCATCCGATTGGCAAATCGAAGGGCTAACAAATTTTGTACCGTTTCTTTACCCAAATAATGGTCTATTCGATAAATATTTCTTTCTGAAAAATATGTACCAACCTCACCATTTACCTGCTCTGAACTCCCTAAATCATGCCCTATAGGCTTCTCTAGAACTATTCTTGACTTTTTATCCACACAACCCGCATCGTCTAAGTGCTTACAAATTGGGCCAAACAAACTAGGTGGCGTCGCTAAGTAATAAATAATAGTCCGATTGTCGACGATCCACTTATTGAGAGCAGCGAATTCTTTCTTTTGTGAAAAATCGATCTTGATATAGTTTAACCGACGACTAAATCGCGCCCACACTTTTTCATCCCATTGCCCAGTTTCAGATACATCTTTTAATAACAACTGGGTCTGTTTTATAAACTCTGCAGAATCTATATCTTCTCTTGCCACTCCGGCAATTCGAGTACTGTCGGTTAGCAGCCCTGCTTTATCAAGCTGATACAGCGCTGGAAATAGCTTGCGCCGAGCTAAATCACCTCTGGCGCCAAAAATCACTAAATCAATATTGTTACTCATACCCTACCTCACAAAATAGTCTTGCTTTAACTCAATCTTAATGACCGTGCAAAGACACGGCTGCTCTGGCTAATATTTGTATGTCTGACCAACGCTTTTCTCTCACTAAGTGAGTCTCAGTGATCCAAGAGCCTCCTACTGACAACACATTTTTTAACGCTAAATAATCCAGTACGTTATGCAGTCCTATACCGCCAGTCGCACAAAATTTTGCTTGCCCAAAAGGCCCATGGAGAGCCTTAAGCAAACGAATTCCGCCTGATGCCTCGGCGGGGAAAAACTTAAAATGCTCAAACCCATAATCTAATCCACGCATCAATTCGCTCGCACTACATACCCCTGGTAAGAATGGGACTGAAGATGCTTGTGCGACCTTTAGCAATCGATCAGTTGACCCTGGTGAGACAATAAATTGACAACCTATATCTTCAGAAAGAGCAAACTGTTGTGGATTACAAACAGTTCCTGAGCCGACAATTGCCGATGGCACATGTTTAACAATTGCCTCAATTCCAGCAACCGCAGCATCAGTTCTCAACGTCACCTCCATAATCGGCATACCACCGGCTATTAGGGCTTGGGCCAAGGGTATAGCATCCTCTACTCTCTCAATCACCACAACAGGAATAATCGGATGAGCAAGTAATAAATCATTCATAAAAAAGTCCCTAAATTTGTCTCAACTTTTTAGCCGTTCCAAGTAAACCTAAATTCTCATGAACAACAATGTAAACAGGGATCGGTTTTAGATAACTCACAAAACGTCCTTTATCTTCAAATTTTTCACGAAAACCACTATTGATAAAAAACTCCTGAAAGCGCGGAATAACACCCCCCGCGATATAGATTCCACCCTTTGCACCAAAGGTCAAAGCAAGATTTCCTGCGGCTGCACCAATCCCTTCACAAAACATATTTAAGGTCTGTAGTGCCTTAAAGTCGGCATTATTTAGGGCGGCGGCGGTTATTTCAGCAGGTGTAGAAAAGACCATAGGTACGCCTTCGATACTACATAGCGCTGAATAAATATTAAGCAGGCCTTTGCCTGACAAAAGCCTCTCAAGTGACACTCGACCAAATCTTGCTCTTAAGCAATTGACCACTGCACTTTGGAGGTCATTAATAGGTGAATAATCTGCATGCCCTCCCTCCGTATCTAAAACGAGATACCCATCATCAAGAGGAACCAAACCCGCCACACCAAGACCGGTTCCGGCACCCAAAATTCCCTTAGCCTTGTGAGCCACAGGCTCTAACCCACCGACCTGCACTAAATTAGTATCACTAAGTTCGGTAATGCCATGAGCGACAGCTTCAAAGTCATTGATAATCGAAAGGTGCGTACAGCCCAAGTCTTTTTTAAGACTGGTTTTTGTGAATGTCCAATGACTATTGGTAAACGCAATAATTTCAGTATCTGCTGGGCAGGCTACTGCAAAGCAAACCCTATTAGGAGGATTATGCCAACCAGTCTCTGTAGCTATTTCCTGGAGAAGAATACATATTAAATCCTCAAATTTAGGGTATTCGTCCACCGAATGAAGGTACTGAAATTGACTCTCTAGTTGGCCATCCACCATCGCTGAGAATCGTGCATTGGTACCACCAATATCAGCGACCAAATTCCAAACCTTATCCATATACTATTCTCCATCAAACAAATAAGAAGCACCCTGTTCAGCATTGCTAATATTATCTCTATTAACCGTGAACAGCTCACGTCCGCAGCCTCTCTGACCATTTTTGGGGCGAGATGCTGCTTTTCGTGCGTTAATAACATCCATATCTTCAAGACAGTCAATCTCACCTGAAACTGCATTAACACGAATCACATCACCATCTCTGAGCTTCGCAAGTAGCCCGCCATCGACAGCTTCAGGCACGAGGTGAATTGCTGCTGGCACTTTACCAGATGCCCCTGACATGCGTCCATCCGTTACCAGCGCCACCTTAAAGCCCTTATCCTGTAAAATGCCTAAAAACGGGGTTAGCTTATGAAGCTCAGGCATGCCCAACGCTTTTGGTCCTTGATAACGAACTACCACTACACAATCTCGATTTAGGGCCCCTGACTTAAAAAGTGGCTCAAGTTGATTTTGATCATCTATCACTACGGCTGGTGCTTGAATAATTTGGTGCTCTACATCTACCGCAGATACTTTTATGACACCACGACCTAGATTACCAGTAAGTAATCGAATACCACCCTCATCTGAAAATGCGTGCTCGGTAGTTGTTAATACCTCAAAATCCAGTGGGTTCTGGGGAGATTCGCGCCACACAATCTTATCATTTTCAACGAATGATTCCTGAGTAAAAGAGGAAAAACACTGGCCCCAAACTGTTTTAGCATCAGCATGCATCAAACCTGCATCGAGTAACTGGCGGAACATGCAACTTGTTCCACCTGCTGCATGGAAGTGATTCACATCGGCATGACCGTTAGGGTAAACCCTCGCTAGAAGTGGCACCGCAGCGGACAAATCAGCAATGTCATCCCAATTTATAATGATGCCAGCTGCGCGAGCAATAGCGACAAGGTGCATGGTATGGTTAGTAGAACCACCTGACGCTAACAGTGCGACTGTTGCATTGACAATAGATCGAGCGTCTACCACCTCTCCCACTGGTCGATAATCGTTTCCAAGCGCAGTGACGCGTGCAAGCTGATGGCATGCCTCGATAGTTAAACGCTCGCGCATAGGGTCACTAGGATTTACAAACGAGCTACCTGGCAATTGCAGCCCTAGAGCCTCTAAAAGGACCTGATTACTATTTGCCGTTCCATAAAATGTGCAGGTACCAGCGCTATGGTAGGAGTCAGACTCAGCTTGCAACAGCTCTTCACGGCCAATCTTACCCTCAGCAAACAACTGTCTTATACGCTGTTTCTCTTTATTTTTAAGCCCCGACTCCATAGGTCCCGCAGGAATAAAGATGGCGGGTAAATAGCCGAAACTTAATACGCCAATGAGTAATCCAGGTACTATCTTATCGCAAATCCCTAATGCAAAAACACCATCAAACATTTGATGGGACAGTGAGATAGCAGTGCACTGCGCGATAATATCTCGACTGAGAAGACTCAATTCCATACCATCTTGACCCTGAGTTACACCGTCACACATGGCTGGTACGCCACCAGCCACCTGCGCCGTACAACCTATACCGCGCATTGCTCGCTTAATGAGTTCAGGATACTCGGCATAAGGCTGGTGAGCTGAAAGCATGTCATTATAGGATGTGACAATTGCCATATTGGCCGCCTCCATCATACGCAGGCTATCCTTATCATTGTCTTCGCAAGCGGCAAAGCCATGCGCAAGATTACCGCAACTCAGCTTCCCTCTCTCAGGACGATTATTTTGATCTTCAGTAATTTGTGCTAAATAATCAGCGCGTAGAACAGCGCTCCGCTTTATAATACGCCGAGTGACGGAGGCAATGTGTTGATTAATTTGTGTCATAGTTGAGCCTAGAAATTTGATCAATTTGTAATAAAGTTACATTTTTAGACTATATTCTATCAAATTATGCCTTAAATTCGTAATTTAATTACGGTTTGCTGGCGTGTTGTACTGCACCAATAACAAATTAATTCTTAACATGAGCATCAATCGACTGTTTTATAAAAGGAAAATGCACAAATGAGCGCTACTAATTACTCACCCACTGATACCGCTGCTTGGCGTAATCTGGAAATGCTGTCCAAAGTCGAGGCTGAAATTACGATCACAGATTTGTTTGATTCCGAAATTGATCGAGTTGAGAGGATGTCACTGCAGGCCGGCGAGCTATTTTTGGATTACTCTAAAAATATTGTGAGCCAAAATGTTTGGCGGGAACTAGTAGCTCTGGCCACTGAGTCTAATTTATTGGCACATAGACACGCGATGTTTTGTGGAGAGCCCATAAACAGCACTGAAAAACGTGCAGTACTGCACGCAGCTTTACGATCAGAACATAAAGATCTTCGCTCAACTGAAGGGCAAGATCGTAATGTGATGATAAAAGAGCAACTGGAACAGGTACGGCAGGTCAGTGAAAAAGTACGCAATGGCAACTGGTATGGCTCTACAGGGAAATCCATTACCGATTTAGTTAACATTGGTATCGGCGGATCTGACCTTGGCCCTAAGCTAGCATGTGGTGCCTTGAGTGAGTTCGCTCATCCTTCAATAAATGTACACTTTATAGCTAACGTTGATGGTGCCGAGATACTAACTACCTTAGCTAGCCTTGATCCAGAAACTACACTTGTTGCTATCGCAAGTAAAACATTCACAACGCAAGAAACGCTGCTCAATGCAAAAACCACTCTTGATTGGTTCGAAGAAAAATTGGGCTTGAAAGATGCTCAAACTAGCGTTCACTTTATTGCCTTAACCGCCAGCCCAAGTAATGCTGTCGCTTATGGTATTCCAGAGTCACAAATTTTAGAATTTGCGGAATGGGTCGGTGGCCGCTACTCACTCTGGTCGAGTATTGGGTTATCAATTGCTATCAGTATTGGCTTCCAGCGTTTCTCTGAAATGCTTGCCGGGGCCCGTGAGATGGATCTGCACTTTCAGAACGCACCTATTGAGCAAAACATGCCCGTTATCCTAGCTCTACTGGGTATCTGGTACAGTAATTTTTTGGGTGCTCAGTCTACTGCAGTCATACCGTACTGTGAGAGGCTAAGTCTTCTTCCCTCTTATCTTCAACAGTTAGATATGGAAAGTAATGGCAAGGCGACTACTCTTGAAGGTGAGCCGGTAAACTACAATACTGGCGCCATTGTTTGGGGACAAACTGGGACTAACGGGCAACACGCTTTTTTCCAACTACTTCATCAAGGTACTCGCTTAGTACCCATCGACTTTATCGCGGCAATCAAAGACTCGCTGAGTAACAACGAGCATCATCGAGTACTTATTGGCAACATGTTAGGCCAGTCTTCAGCATTGATGCGAGGGCAATCTGCCCCAGAAAACCAATCGCATAAACACTATGCAGGCAATAAACCCTCGAATACGTTATTGATGAATTCGCTGTCCGCTAAAAACTTTGGTGCTCTGATAGCTCTTTATGAGCATAAGGTATTCGTACAGGGGAGTATTTGGAATATCAATTCATTCGATCAGTGGGGCGTTGAATTAGGTAAAAACATGGCCAATGAATTACTTGATGCAAAGCTAGATCATAGCAGTCTGGACGCTTCCACAAAAAACCTGTTTGACCATATTAGTAAAGTGGTCTAGCCATCAGGCAACGGTGGGGACTCTGGGAGGTCTAAGTTCTTTAGGCAGTGAAAAAGTGATTTTTTCATCAACACCGTCCAGTTCCTGAGGAAGGTTCCCACCAAAACTCACTAGTTTAGAAATAACACCTTGCACCAAAACCTCAGGCGCTGAAGCACCCGCAGTGACGCCTACGGCTCGAGCGTCGACAAACCACTGGGCATTCATATCATCAGGCCCATCAATTAAATAGGCAGTGCAACCGCAGCGTTCGGCTAATTCCTTTAAGCGATTAGAATTGGAACTAGCCACAGACCCAACGACCAAGACAATATCGGTTTCTATAGCTAGCTGCTTAACCGCATCCTGACGATTTTGTGTCGCATAACAGATATCATCTTTGCGCGGACCCTGAATATCAGGAAACTTTTTCCGTAGCGCATCAATTACCAACGAAGTATCGTCCATCGACAAGGTAGTCTGTGTTACATAAGCTAGGTTAGAGGGATCGTTAACCTCAAGAGCAAAGGCATCATGCTCATCTTCCACCAAATGAATAGTGCCACCCTTGGAATAGTCAAACTGGCCCATAGTACCTTCTACTTCTGGGTGTCCAGCATGACCAATCAGAACACAATCCATACCGTCTTGACTGTATTTAGTAACTTCGAAATGTACTTTAGTCACCAGAGGGCAAGTTGCATCGAAAACTTTCAGATTGCGAGTTTCAGCTTCAAGACGAACCGCCTGAGAGACACCATGTGCGCTAAAAATACAAATAACATCATCGGGGATTTCATTTAATTCTTCAACAAATACGGCACCGCGCTCACGGAGCTTATCAACCACAAATTTATTATGAACTACCTCATGACGCACATAAACTGGAGCACCAAACAAGTCTAACGCACGGTCAACAATATCAATCGCGCGATCAACACCCGCACAAAATCCTCTTGGATTAGCTAGCTTAATGTCCACTAGTGCAAACTCTGCGGTGCAATATTCATTATTTTCACCTGAAAAATAATATTTTTCCCTGCCAGTGGGTGATTAAAATCTATCAATATTTCATCATCTTCAAATTCGATGATAACACCAGGTAGTTCCCCATCACCATTTTGAAATGAAAACATGGCCCCAATCTCAAGCTCCTGCTGATCGAAATTACTTCGATCAACCCGCTGAACATTCTGCGGGTTATGCTGACCGAAGGCATCTTCAGGAGGAATAGTAAACTCTCTCTCATCACCATTAACAAGCCCCATAAGCGTTGACTCAAATCCTGGTAACAAATTCCCATCACCTACTGTGAAAGTCGCAGGTGCGGTCTCAAAGTTGGAGTCAATGATATCACCATCTTCCAAGACCAACGCAAAATGCAAGGTCACCTTCGTACCTAGCTCTACCTCTAATTTCATCATATACCTAACTGTCTGAATCGTGGTTAGTTAAAAACATATCTAAAATAAGCAATATTGCACCAACCGAAATACCACTATCGGCAATATTAAATGCCGGGAAGTGCCAACCTGACCAATGAAAATCGAGAAAATCTACTACATAACCCAACATCACTCGATCATATAAATTACCCAAAGCGCCGCCCAATATTAGCGCTAAGGCCAGACTTTCAATCCATTTAGATTTCGGTAATCGGAAAATCCACACTGTGATGACTGCGCTAACCGCAGTAGACAGAACCGCGAAAAACCAGCGTTGCCATCCACCAGCGTCACTTAAAAAGCTAAAGGCTGCACCGTAATTACGGACATACACTAAATTGAAAAATGAACTGATAACCTCGCGCTGGCCAAGATAAAATTCAGCCACTATCGCCGATTTAGTAAGTTGATCTGCGATAAGTACCAAAATTGCGATCGCATACCACCAAAGCCTCTGCGTAACCGGGTGATTGTTATCAATCGCAGTTACATTTTTTTTAACATCAGGCATGAGCGCGAACTTCTCCATGACCTGAAATGTTATCGACACACCGCGCACAAACATCGGGATGTTCAGACTGGCTACCGACATCGGCAATAAAATGCCAGCAACGAACACATTTATCTGATGACGACCGCTCAAGTGAGACACGCAACCCACTGAGTGTTGATTCAGAAATATCATCCCCATCAGCGATTTTCTGCAGCTCTGCTTTAGATGTAATGGTCACAAAACGTAATTCATTACCGAGTTTAGCCAGTGACGCATAAATTTTTGGCTCTGCGTATAAACACACATTGGCCCCGAGCGACCCTTTAATCACACCTTCATTACGTTCTCTCTCAATAACTTTATTAACAGCTTCTTTGACAAGCACTATGGATGCCCAATCACCGTGATTGATACCCTCCTCTTCATGCAGGCGCTCCAGCGGATACCACTCAGCAAGGAAAACTGATTCAGTTCGATCCCCCGGCATAAAGCTCCAAATCTCATGGGCAGTAAAACTGAGAATAGGCGCAATCCAACGAACAAAGGCTTCGGCAATATGGAAAAGCGCTGTTTGCGCTGAACGTCGTGCCAAACTATCTTCCGCACAGGTGTAAATTCTGTCCTTGATGATATCAAGATAGAACCCACCCATGTCTCGCACACAGAAATTGTGTAGCTTTTGATAAACTTGGTGGAACTGGAACTGGTCGTAATGCCCAATAATCTCATCCTGCAATTTTGCCGCACAGTCAACCGCCCATCGATCAAGTGCAATGAGATCTTTATGCTCAACCAGATGCTCAGAGGGATTAAAGCCATCTATGTTTGACAGAAAGTATCGAGCAGTATTCCGAATACGCCTATAAGAGTCGCCCGCTCGATTTAGAATTTCATCAGACACTGTCATTTCGGCACTAAAATCTGCTGAGGATACCCAAAGTCTAAGTACATCGGCACCTAGCTCATTAATCACTTTCTGAGGCGAAACGACATTACCAATCGACTTGGACATCTTGCGACCATTTTCATCGACCGTAAATCCGTGCGTTAAAACTGCCTTATACGGCGCAGTTCCATTTATCGCGATCGCCGTTTTGAGGGAAGACTGAAACCAACCCCTATGCTGATCCGAACCCTCTAAGTAAAGATCTGCAGGATAGGTAAGCTCTTCTCTCGCATCAATCACTGAGGCATGAGTAACACCAGAATCAAACCAAACATCCAATGTATCCGTGACTTTTTGGTAATGTTCCGCATCAGCACCCAGCAAGTCTTTAGCATCAAGGCTGTACCATGCGTCAATACCTTGTGTTTCCACAATACTAGCGACTTTTTCAATTAAATCGGCCGTTTTAGGATGAATGTCTCCGGTTTGTTTGTGTACAAACAGCGCAATTGGCACTCCCCAGGTACGCTGACGCGAGATACACCAATCAGGGCTATTGTCTAGCATTCCTTCAATCCGCGCGGCGCCCCAGTCTGGGTGCCAGTCAACATTTTTGATCGCCGCCTTCGCTTTCTCCAACAAACCGTTTTCAGTCATAGAGACGAACCATTGCGGTGTCGCCCTGTAAATGAGCGGTGTTTTGGTCCTCCAACAGTGTGCATAGCTGTGGGTTATTTTACCGCTAGCCATTAATCGACCATGCTCACTCAGAACATCAACCACATGCTGATCAACCTTATAGACATGCTCTCCCGCAAACAATTCGACATCATCTCGAAACGTTCCGTTATCCATTACAAAATTTAACGTATCGATACCGTATTTTTTTGCTACCACAAAATCTTCAACACCATGATCCGGAGCCGTATGCACACAACCGGTACCGGCATCTGTTGTCACATGGTCACCCAGAAGCAAGGGGATTTTTCGCTGATATAGGGGATGTTCCGCTATCACGCCTTCTAGTTCTTCTCCCATACAGCTGGCCAGAACAGTGTAATCCTCTATTTCTAGTCGAGTCATTACTGACTCCAATAACAACTGCGAACAAATCAAACGCTTGGGGCCGTTCTCAGTAGCGCACTGCACTAGGCTATAACTGAGCTCTGGGCCCACTGAAATTGCCTGACTACTGGGAATAGTCCAAGGTGTTGTAGTCCAAATCAGAACATTAACCTGCCCTTCTCCAGCGAGCGCTCCAAAAGCTTTAGCCACCTTAACTAGCTGTACTTCATCTGTCACCGGGTAGGCAACATCGATAGTGAAAGACGTTTTATCTTGATATTCAACTTCGGCCTCGGCCAGCGCTGAACCGCCGACGACACTCCAGTAGACCGGCTTATAACCTTTCACCAGATGACCATTAGCAACGATTTTTCCGAGTGCTCGAATAATATCGGCCTCTACACCAAAATTCATGGTCAGGTAAGGCTTGTCCCAATCCCCAAAAACACCGATTCGAACAAAATCTTTACGCTGTCCATCGACTTGCTTCATTGCATAGTCGCGACACTTTTGACGGAATACTGAATAATCAACTTTTACACCAGCCTTACCAATCTTCTTCTCAACATTGTGCTCAATGGGAAGACCATGGCAGTCCCATCCGGGGATATAGGGTGCATCGAAACCACTCATAGTTCGAGATTTCACAACAATATCTTTTAATACTTTATTAACTGCGTGACCTAGATGTATATCGCCGTTGGCGTAAGGAGGTCCATCATGCAAGATGTATTTTTTACGACCTTTCCTAGCTTGCCTTATCTGCTCATAGATATTTTGTTCGTGCCATTCTTTAAGGATGCCAGGCTCTCTCTGCGCTAAATTAGCGCGCATGGGAAAACCCGTTTTCGGAAGATTTAGGGTTGCTTTGTAATCTGTCGTCGAGTCACTCATTCTAAGTCTTATTCTCAGTATTTTTCATTTGGCCAAACCAGGCCCGTATATTGTTAACATCGCGGCGAATATTTTCTACGAGACTATCCATAGTGGTGAATTTTTGTTCATCACGAATTTTATGCTTAAATTCGACTTCAATTCGTTTTCCATAAATATTTTCTTGAAAATCAAGTAAATGAACCTCAAGAATCGGCTTCACTAAATCACCCACTGTGGGTCGGATACCTACATTTGCTGCGCCTTGATATACCAAATCATCTATTTTAACCAGCACAGCAAAAACACCAGATATGGGTGCACTGTAGCGATTTAATTGTACATTAGCCGTTGGGAAACCCAGCTCTCTGCCCAGCTGTTGCCCATAAACAACACGGCCTTTAATCGTGAAAGGACGTCCAAGGAGAGCCTTAGCACCTGTAAAGTCAGATTGGCGTAAAATTCTTCGTACCAATGTGCTACTAATACGCTGCCCAGCAGATTCTAGCGTCAGAGTATCCTGAACATCAAAATCATATTGCTGACCGGACTTCTTTAGCATGTCAAAGTCACCACCGCGGTCACATCCAAAACGAAAGTCATCACCAACTATTAAATAGCGTGTTGCCAAACCCTTGACTAATACTTGTTGAACAAATTCGTCGGCGGTGAGACTTCGCAGCGCACGATTGAACTGCATACAAACCACCTGATCAATACCGAGATCCCTCAGTGCCTCGACCTTTTCACGTAACCGCATTAACCGAGCAGGTGCCTTTTCTCCAGAAAAAAATTCTTGTGGCTGCGGCTCAAAAACCATCACTACGGAGGGTAGCCGCAACTCTTTAGCCTTGGCTTGGACCTGCTTCAAAATGGCTTGATGCCCTAAGTGCACGCCATCAAAAGATCCGATCGTGACTATTGATCGGTGGTCAGGAGAATGCAAGTTGTGCATTCCTCGAATAAACGTCATTTTTTTCTGTTTTACGGCCAACATCTGTACCCTCTGCACCAGCCGCAAAGTATACCTAGCAAGACAGCGAAAGGTAAGAGATAGGCCTGCAAAGACTGAGAGTTGTTATAAATAATGGACCTGACAAACTACCTTCTTAGCAATTGGCATAGCCCGGAGATTTATTTTATTGATTACGACTAACCGCCTTAGCTGGCCCACTTAGATCTGAGAGTCTAAATCCAGTGACAAACAAGATAGCAACATAGGTTATCAAACCGGCCATACACAGGCTTAAGATGCCACTGACGCGCTCCCACCACCCCCCCTGCTGCCAACTTTCTGCTTGTAAGACATTAAATTGAGTCGCTAAAAATATCAGCACTAATAGCATCGCCATAACCGCTGTAAAAAGACGAGCATAAAATACTAACCATTGTCCTGAAGGCTGGTAGATCTTATTTTTACGCAAGTAAATAAATAGTAATATGGCATTAATAAACGCTGACACTGATGTCGCCGCAGCCAATCCGAGATGACCAATTTGCCAATAAAAATGAAGCGGCACCACAAATACAATGTTGAGTACCATATTAGTTACCATTGCTATAATGCCAATACGCACAGGAGTACGCATATCCTGTTTTGCAAAAAAGCCAGGCGCGAGTACCTTGATCAGCATAAAAGCAACCAAACCTATCGAGTAAGCCTTTAAACTGTATGAAGACATCATCATGTCACGTGCTGTCATAACATCACCATAATAGAATAACGTCGCCAAGATAGGCTCGGCCAAAAGAACTAAAGCCACTGCCGCTGGCACCGCTATTAACAAAATCATTTTCAAAGCCCAGTCTAAGGTATCTGAATAACTCACATTGGACTCAGCACTGTGATGCCGTGACAGGTTAGGTAAAATGACCGTTGCAATGGCCACACCAAAAACACCCAGAGGTAGTTCTGCTAGTCGGTCCGAGTAATAAAGCCAAGAGACGCTGCCCGTGGGTAAAAATGTAGCCAGCATGGTGTCTAGTAACAAATTGATTTGGCTAACTGAAACACCGAATATCGCAGGGCCCATTAGTAATAAAATTTTCCGCACGCCAGAGTCATGCCAATCAACAATAGGCACTGGCAACATATGAATTCTTCGCAAAAACGGTAACTGAAAAATAAATTGGACAATACCCGCCAGCAGAACGCCCCAGGCCAACGCAAAAGCGGGTTGATCAAACAGAGGCGCGGCGAACAGAGCGGCGCAAATTAAAGTTATGTTTAAGAGTATGGGCGTAAATGCCGGTACTGCAAACCGATCATAACTGTTGAGAATACCACCAGCCACGCCAGTCATTGATATAAAAAATAAATACGGAAATGTAATTCGCAGCATATCAGCGGTAGCCGCGAATTTCAGAGGCTCATCCATAAACCAGCTTGGTGCAAATATTGCCGCCATCGCCGGAGCAATAACCACGATGAGTAAAGTGAACAGTAGCAAAGTAAGACCTAAGGTTCCGCTTACGCGGCTAACTAAACCCCTTACTGCCGCCTGGGAGCCTTGCTCTCTGTATTCCCCCAAAATAGGTACAAACGCCTGCGCAAAGGCACCCTCAGCAAATAATCGTCTAAAAAAGTTAGGGATCTTAAACGCTACAAAAAATACATCTGCAAAAGCCTCCGCACCAATCACGCGCGCAAGCACGACGTCACGGGCAAGACCCATGATTCGCGAAAGCATTGTAAAAAAACCGACTACGCCACTGGACCGGAGCAAACCATCGTCTTTTTTGTCAACAGCAGGCTTATCGGGGCTAGTCTTTAGAGATTTATCCTGAGTCAAAAGATACCTTTAGAAAACGTTACTGTGATCGCAGTTTAACCACTGTAGTGTCTGCGGCCAAGTGAATCTAATAAACTAATATCCCTGTAATCAGCGCCTAACAAAACAACCTTTGTGCCGAGGACATTAAAAGGTTAAAATAAGGTGGTGGAAAGGTAGTTATTTGGGTTGAATGTCATCGACAAACCCTGTATCGTTCCGCGCCTTCAGAGTGTCCATAGTTAGGAGTAAATAAGTTGGCAAATTCAGTACAAGCAAAGAAACGCGCACGCCAGAATGAGAAACGCCGTCAGCATAATGCCAGCCTTCGTTCAATGGTTCGCACATATTTGAAAAAAGTAGACGCTGCGATCGTTTCCGGTGATCAAGCGAATGCACAAGAAGCTTACACCGCTGCCGTTCCAGTCATTGACAGAATGGCAGATAAAGGCATCATCCACAAAAATAAGGCAGCTCGTCATAAAAGCCGCCTGAATGCGAAAGTAAAAGCGCTAAGCGCAGCGTAATACTTCCGTCATTGGAAAAACCGGTTACGACCGGTTTTTTTTCGTCTACGTTTTATAGGTTAAGCCCATGATTTTTTAATTTAATACCAAATTATCGCGGTGTATCATTTCATCATGATCTCGATATCCTAGGATAGTAATGATGGCATCACTACTTTGACCTCGAATTTTCAACGCCTCGTCCGCACTATAATTAACCAATCCACGCGCTACTTCGTTGCCATCATCATCAACACAGCTAACTAAGTCGCCACGACCAAACTTTCCACTTACGTTGGATATACCTACCGGCAATAAACTGCGGCCCTGTTTAACAAGAACCTTTATAGCACCCGCATCAAGTACTAAATACCCCTTCACCTGAAGCTGGCCCGCCAACCATTGCTTGCGCGCTGCAATGGGCCTTTCATTGGCGGTGAGAAGAGTGCCAACATGTTTTCCTGCACAAACATCTAGCAGTACACTTTTATTTCTGCCTCCAGCAATAACGGTGCTACAGCCATATGACGAGGCTATGCGAGCCGCTTGAAGCTTAGTGACCATGCCTCCGCGACCTAAGTTACTTGAACTCTCACTGACCAAACTATCAAGGGTCTCATCATTAGCTCGCTTTTCACTAACAAGCTCTGCCAAAGGGTCATGGTCTGGGTTAGCACTGTAAAGGCCATCTTTGTCTGTCAGAATTAGTAGTAGATCAGCGTCAATTAAATTTGCCACCAAGGCGGCAAGATTATCGTTATCTCCAAAGCGAATTTCATCGGTAACCACAGTGTCATTTTCATTAACGATCGGCACAACACCTAGATTTATTAATTTTTTTAATGCGCCACGAGCATTTAGATAGCGTTGCCGACTTGCCAGATCATCATGGTCGAGTAAAATCTGGGCAGTATGCCGCTTAAATCGTAAGAAACTCGTTTCATAGCATTGTATGAGACCCATTTGACCCACCGCAGCGGCCGCCTGCAGGTCATGTATATTATCTGGGCGACTAGTCCAGCCAAGCCGAGCCATACCCTCAGCAATGGCTCCGGAGGACACTAGGACTACTTCTTTTCCTTCTCGGAGAAGCTCTGCAATTTGACTTACCCAGTCATCTACCGAATCTCGATCAACGCCGGCACCGTCATTAGTGAGTAAAGCACTACCAATTTTAATGACTAACCGTTTAGCATCTCTGACCGCCGTTCGATTCAATCTATGCTACTCCGCGTAAACTACGTCAACATCATGATCATCGTCATCATCATCGGTATCATCGGCCTGAGATTGCTCACGCGCATGACGCCTTGTTTCAGCCAAGTCATCAATCCGATCTCGAGCCTCAGCTTGAATTATTGTACGTCGCTCATCAGCTAATTCAGTTAACGTGGGGTCTGCGCCTTCGCGCTGACGCTGGTCGTCAATATAATCCATAATCGCGGCGCACAGCACTTTTGTACCTTGGGAGGCTAGCCCCGACATACGGAAAACCGGACCTTCCCATCCCAATTTATCAACAACTCCTTCACATAGATCGTCGACTTCATCCTCAGGCAGTAAATCAATTTTATTAAGTACTAACCAGCGATCGCCAGAAGCGAGCGTTGGACTAAAGCGCTCCAGCTCCTTCTCAATGACCACTGCATTTTGACCAGGCGTACTGCCATCATATGGCATCATATCGACCAGATGTAACAGCAGTCGCGTGCGTGTAAGATGTTTTAGAAATCGAATGCCAAGACCTGCGCCCTCAGAGGCGCCCTCGATAAGCCCAGGAATATCGGCTATCACAAAGGACTTGTCACCACTCATACCCACTACACCTAGGTTTGGCACCAAAGTAGTGAAGGGGTAATCCGCAACCTTAGGTCGGGCTGCTGACACCGACCGAATAAAGGTCGACTTGCCTGCATTGGGGAGGCCCAACAAACCCACATCTGCCAGCACCTTAAGCTCTAACTTAATCTCTCGTACTTCACCGTCTTGGCCCGGCGACGTCTGGCGAGGTGCGCGATTGACGCTTGACTTGTAGCGCGTATTACCAAGACCATGAAAACCGCCTTGCGCCACTTTAAGTTGCTGATCTAACTCGGTTAGATCGCCCATCACATCGCCGGTGATGCTATCAATAACAGTCGTGCCTACTGGGACCTGCAAGATAAGATCTTCGCCGCCGCGTCCAGTGCATTCAGCACCGCTGCCCTGCTTGCCGCTCTGAGCTTTAAAGTTTCGAGTGTAGCGAAAATCAATCAGAGTGTTTAATCCCTCTTTAGCGATGAGTATGACGCTTCCGCCATCACCACCATCGCCACCATCGGGACCGCCCATGGGCACATATTTTTCACGCCGAAA
>ENA-OSJC01000775-OSJC01000775.1-marine-metagenome-genome-assembly--contig:-NODE-775-length-29383-cov-6.910360_pt1 | contig 29383 bp, 28 predicted proteins | sample MGYA00237885_ERZ534234 | MGnify/ENA primary metagenome ERZ534234 (study PRJEB26413, sample SAMN06343907) | marine metagenome | isolation source: coastal waters | place: Atlantic Ocean: West Antarctic... | reverse complement strand
AAAATGTTCGCAGGAGCAGCTGATTGATTGTGTAGGTTTGTTTAGACTATTCGATCTAATGCAATCCAGTTTAGCAATATAGTCTAGTCCCTATGGGTAGGTTACAACCGTCGTGTATGTGATGCTATTTTTCTGACTGACACGATAATTAACTATCATCTAAGAAGATGCGTTTTATGTGTTGATAGGCTTCATATTTGGTCTTGACATATTAATATATACATATAACATTAAAATTGAAAATATTATAATTTGCACCAACATGGTTCATTTTAGTCAGACCTATAAGACGTCCACAAAAAAAGACGTCCACAAAAAAACCAGGGGAGTAGGCAATGAAAAATTTTTTATTATTACCACTGATAGTAGGTAGCTTTGTAGCAGTGTCTGTTACGGCACAGGATACTTCTAATGCAACAGACAGAATCGAAGAAGTGATAGTGACAGCTGAGCGTCGCGCCGAATCAATTCAGTCGGTTGCTGTTGCGGTTACAGCAATTGATATGGCAGGTATTGAATCAAAATCGATAGGCAACATTCTTGATGTGGGCCGACATGTGCCAAATGCTGTTATTATTAATGGTACTGGTCCTGCGAATTCGTCGCGTATATATTTTAGAGGAATTGGTGAAGATGATTCTAGGAATCCAGACCCGGCTGTCGGCACATATCTAGATGGAATTTTCATGGGCCGAACTATTGGTGGATTACTAGATGTCGCAGATGTCGCGCAGATTGAGGTCTTACGTGGCCCTCAAGGGACAATGTTCGGGCGTAACTCGAATGGTGGAGCTATAAGAGTCATAACAGTAAGCCCCCAGAATGAGAATACACTGAGCTTGACCGGCGGCGCGGGCAGCGATGGAAGAAAAATGATTAAAGCTGTTGCTAACCTTGCTATATCTGAAGATACAGCCTTTCGTGTAGCCATTTTAGATAAACAGCGAGACGGGTTTTCTACGGTTACGCCTAATGGTGATTTAGCGGCCAATGCTCGAGATGAGGTTGGTGGTAAAGATATCAGCGTCGTCAGGGCCAGTTTGAAGCATAACTTTAATGAGAACTGGACCGGGACTTTCACTGTCGATCAGGTTAAGGACAGATCAGACCCCGTGCCTTCAAGTATTGTTTCTAGTAGCAATGATCCATCAGTAGTAACAGATCGAGATCAAAATATTTTTACGACTGAACCTGCACCTGGAGTGACATGTTCAAGCTTTACGCCATCAATATTTTTATCTGTGGGCTGTTTTAGTGACTACCACAGTCTTGTAGAGATGTCTGGACAATCTCTAAAGATTGAAGGTAGTTTCGGTGACTATGATTTTGTTTCTTTGACAGGGCATAGAACTCTCGAAGACGATGCCTCAATGTTTGTTAGTTATCCATATACTCAGGAAACTGATCAAGAGCAGTTCAGTCAAGAATTCACCATTTCATCTAACTTTGATGGGGCTTTTAATTATATTGCAGGAGTCTATTACTGGGATGAGGATGTTGACTTTGACTCTACGTTCATCTTCCGGCATGTTTCGGTCACTGATACAGAATCTCTAGCAGTATTCGCGCAGGGGTCTTATGCATTGACAGATCAGTTGACGCTTGTCGGTGGCATGCGTTATACCGATGAGACTCGTGATTTCTCTGGGCAGAATATGGCTTTTGGGCTTTCTAACAGTGACTCAATTGATATGCAGAATGAGACCTTTACTGCCAAACTTGAGTATCAATCCAGTGAAGATATGTTTATGTACCTCTCCGTTTCTACCGGTTATAAAACTCCTGGATTTTCGCCTGATTGCTTCAGCGGAACGTCTTGTTTCCTCGCTGTAGCCGAGGAAGAAGTGACCTCATTTGAGGCAGGTTTACGGTCTGATCTTTTAGATGATCGTTTGAGGCTAAATGCGACTTTTTTCTATAGCGAGTATGACGATCTTCAGGTAGGTGCAACTGTCCCTGGACTTGGTTTCACACGATTCAATCTTAACGCTGCCACTGTTCAAGGAATAGAAATTGAGGCTGTTTTCAAGCCAACGGAAAACCTCGAGATATTCGGTAACATTGGCACGAATGATGGAAAGTATGATGGGCTCACGCAGTTGCAGGCGGACACGATTACAGTAGCAGGAGCAACTTGTCCCGGAGGAATAGCCACGATTCAATGTGGTGAGGCTAAAAAGATGAAAAATGCGCCAGACTTCCAGGCAAATCTTGGGTTCCTTTGGCGCGCTAATCTATCGGGCGGTGAAATTAGTCTTGGTGGCGACGTAGCATTTGAGGATGAATCATATTCCTTAGTGTCAAATAATCCGGGATCATTGATTGACCACGACCCAATTGTTAATGCCCGCATGAGCTACTCACCAGATGACGCAAATTGGAATATGGCGCTTTGGGTTAAGAATTTGACTGATCAGGAGTATTGGAAAGCAACGACCAGTCCTGATAAGGCCTATCCTGTGGCTCCATTGACTTGGGGTATAGATGTACGTTTTGATTTCTAGTTAGTCTTGGCGGTAACCATGGTCACAACATTACGTTTAAATTATAGTGAATGTGACCATGGTACTATCAGGTTCTAGGCTGGCACTTCGTTAAGCTGTTAGCCTTATAGGTAGATTAGCAGCAGACTAACAATAGATACTGGGTGGTGCTAGTCTGACCGTCACTGAACAATCTATGGAGCCCAGCTTTGATTGTTGTAGTTGATCTTAGCGAATTACTCTAAGTTACTCATTTACACGTGTCCGCTCCCTAGTGAGTTTCTTCACCACCACTTATATTAACTGCTTCTCCGGTAATATACGAAGCTTCGTCACTGGCTAAGAAAGCCACCATAGTTGCAACATCTTGGGATGTGCAGTGACGCCTCATTGGAATGCGGTTTTTCATTGCTTCCAAATATTGAGGCACTGATAATCCTTGAATTTTGGCGTAGTATTCATTCTGTTTGGCACCCAATTCAGTTGTAATATGATTGGGACATATAGCGTTGACCGTAATACCGTGTTCACCTAACTCACACGCATTAGATCGTGTCAGCCCGATTAATCCGTGTTTTGATGTGACGTATGCAGCAAGATGGGGAAAGCCACTCTTTGCTGCTTGACTGGCTATATTAATAATACGACCACCATTACCTGCTTTTATCATATGCCTAGTTGCTTCTTGAGTGCAGAGAAATGTACCGGTTAAATTAACGTCGAGCACCATCTGCCATTCGTCCACTGGCACATCGATAAATGGTCGCATTAGATAACCTATACCTGCATTATTTATCAACAAATCAATTTGTCCATACGCCGATACTGCTTGATCGAATAAACTCTTTACTTGTTTAGGGTCTCTTACGTCGCACGGAATTATAATACACTCGCCACCATCACCTCTGATACTTGCCGCTACGGATTCCATTGCTTCTGTCGGCTTGCCATTATCTTGCCGGCTGCTATCTTCACCAATGTCACTGACGATAACTCGGTACCCTTGACTAGCCAGATGTCGAAGTATGCTTGATCCAATGCCTATTGCGCTGCCTGACCCTGTACACAGGGCTACTTTTCCAGTTACTAAATGCATTTGGATTACCTGCTGATATCGGTTGTAGTTGTTAGAGCGCTCGTGACTATGAATTTTGGGTCATCGGCGAAAGCCTGAAATTGCGTGGCTATTTTGGTCATTATTTCACTACTAATATCAACATTAAATTGATCGCGATCGTTGATAGAAATCATTTCTATATAATCAATGGGACTTGGGCTATCGCTGCCGAGTAATCCGCTACTTTTAAAAATTTGATAGTTCTCTACAGAGCTCAGATCTCTGACAATAGGTAGATCGGTAGACTGAGCCCAGCTTTCATAATCCGTCTGGCTTATACCTTTTTTTAGATTAAACAGAACAATAATAGTCGTCACTGGAGCCTCATGGGTGGCTGTTTAGTTAAAACTTTTATACACTAATTACTTTATTGAATCAACGTTAATGAAAGAATAATATTACTATGTTACTGTGATAATAATAGCGTTTAACCGTTTTTTTTAAAGCCTAGTCATAGCCCTGCAGGAACTTCATGAGTCACCTATGAGCAATTACCCCACATTATTTTCTTCCTGGACCCTCGGTGGAGTGCCGTTGCGTAATCGTTTAGCGCATGCCTCAATTTTAACCCACCTAGCTAAAGACGGGAGGCCCACTGACCGCCTTCTGAACTATTTAGCGAACCGAGCGCGTGGAGGTGCCGCGATGATCGTGACTGAGCCTTTGGCGATGCTATCTAGGCTGCCACCTAGTAATAGGGTTCATGCTTTTAGTGATGATGCATTACCAGAATTAACTAGATTAGTTGACGCTGTCGAAGAGTACGGGACTCGACTTATTGGTCAGATTCAGGATCCCGGTCGCGGGCGTCATCAAATCGGGCGTAATGAATCTGCAATTGGCGCATCAGCGTTACCAGATGATTTAAGTTGGACGGTTCCTCGCGTGTTAACTGGTCTGGAAATACATCAATTAATTGAGGAATGGGCAATTGCATCCAGGCGCCTTCAGCGCGCCGGCTTTTCTGGGGTAGAGATTTCAGCGGGGCATGGTCATTTATTTCATCAGTTTTTGTCATCACAGTCAAATGTGCGTAAAGATGAATTCGGCGGCGATCGGACGGGGCGAACTTTATTTTTAGTGAAACTTATCACGCGGATACGTGCAATGTGTGGGCGACCATTTATTATTGGGATTAAATTACCTGCTAGCGATTCCATTAAGGGAGGTATCGATTGTGTTGAGGCAGCTAAAATAGCTAAGCATATCGCTGATTGTGGGGAATTGAATTATTGGACGTTTGCCTGGGGTGCCCATGCTGATTCATTGTGGCAACATTTGCCTGGTGAAGAGGGGGATCGTGCTCCGTATTTGGAGCAGATAAAGGAACTACGGCGCGCAGAGCCAAGTATACCAACAGGTGCTTTAGGCTACATTACTGACCCTAATGAAGCAGAGAAGGCGCTTACAGATGGAACAGCCGATATTGTATTTTTAGGGCGTGCGATGATCGCGGACCCTGCGTGGGGAGAGAAAGCTCGGCAAGGAAGAGAGCAAGAGATTAGATATTGTGTATCTTGCAATAATTGTTGGCGATCAACTGTCGAAGCCGGTGCTGTCGCTTGTGATAATAACCCGGCCATAGGAATCAAGGATGAGGCTCTTTGGCGCCCAACGAAAACACTTCATCAGCGCCGCGTCGTTGTTGTTGGAGGCGGTGTTGCTGGGCTGGAGGTGGCATGGATTGCCGCTGCACGAGGCCATTCTGTGTCGCTTCTTGGTAGCGAAAATGGGTGGGGTGGCAAGACTCGGTTGCATGCGGAGTTGCCTGGGTCAGAGAATCTCAGTAGCGTCTATGATTATCAGTTTTTAGCAGCCCAACGCGAAGGGGTCCAATTACACGCTGGTTTCGCAAGTATGGTAGACATACAGGCTCTGGAGCCGGACACTGTCGTTTTAGCAACCGGCGCCACAATGTTGGTACCATCGTTTGTTCCAGAGATTTATGCCCTTGAAGGGCTTATCCCCGATTTAAGACAACTTGTCGCTGATTTTATGATTCTTAAGACTAGCGGGAATGGGCGCCTAGTTATTTTTGATAAAGATCATACAGAAATGACCTATGCTGCCGCGGAATTTTTGTCGCATCGCTTTACTGAAGTGATCATCGTCACACCACGAGATCGCCTTGCCTCGGATTGTTCCTTGATTAATCGGCAGAAGATTTATAGCCGCCTTTATCGCTGTGGCGTCAAAATTATAACCAGTTCTGAACCTGCCAATTTAGACAAGCTAGAAGAGGGCTTAGTGGTGATATACAACATTTACAGTGGTGCTGCGGAAGACCTAACAGACATTTCATCGATTACCTATTCGTGCTCGCGGAGTCCTAACGATGGGTTGGTTAAACCGTTGGAGGACGGTGGTTATAATGTTGTGCGCGTTGGGGATTGCTTCGCCCCGCGTTCATTATTGGCGGCTACGGGGCAAGGATTTGAAGTAGGCTGCGCGGTTTAAAGAATGATTTTATGTGCAACTTCGTGGTTGCATCTGCGCCAAATTACTTAGTTCTGATCGCCGTGTAGTTCCATCGCTGACTGGCGTATCGCATCCATCAGCACTTCTGCAGCAGGATTTAACTTTCTACCACGCATGCTAATTAAACTAGCATGCCTTAATACCGAAGGCCTATCTATGTTGACTTTAAACAGCGTCGGACGATGTTTTACATCGTATTTCCTCTCTGCGATAGCGGGTGATGTCATAAACAAAAAATCACTGGATGCCATTAACTGGTTGCCTATGACAGGTGCATCGCTGCGAATGAAGTGCTGAGGTGGGTCAAGGCCTTCAGCCATAAATGTGTTGCGGATTACATGCCAGTCACTAGGGCGCTGTCTTGGAACTAACCATGTATAACCCTGCAAATCTTTTAAAGCTGGGTGCTCTATTTTCATAATGGGATGATTTCGACGTGCAACAATAATATCCTGTAACGAATAAAGTTGCTCTTCTATAATTCCTCTGGGAGCAGCTTCTTTTGACGAGAGGCTGCCGCACAGGAAATCAATCCGCCCTTCGGCCATCTGATTGACTAGCACCTCAGAATAATCTTCAATAATATTCAGTTCGACTTCGGGTCTTTTAGTATGAAATACGCGAATTACTTGAGCAATCAATTCAACATCGCAAGTTTCTCCTACGCCAATTTCCACCTTACCTGCATGGGCACCCATTAAAGCATGGATGTGGTGTACGGCCCTTTCCATACCATTAATTTGACTACGCGCATAAGGTAGAAATGATTCACCGTACTCAGTTGCCGAGGTCTGATTTCCACGAGAACGATTAATTAGAGTAGCGCCTACAATCGATTCCAATTTGGCAAGACTCATTCCAAGCGCTTGTTGGGTAATACCCAACACTTTTGCCGCTTCAGCTAATCCACCACGCTCAATAATTATAACAAATCGCTCCAACTGCTTATATTGGATGTCTGCTATCTGGCTTTTGTTAAATAGTTTAGTCGGCATGAAAGAATTATCACAGAATAGAGAGAAAGATTCTAGCTGAGGGGCAACATCAATCGTTATTATTAAGTATAATAAATAAAAAGCTGCCTACTCTGAAGTTTGCAATGAAAAAATCTTTATAAAGTAATTTCGTAAAAATAATTTAGGCCGCTGTTATACACGCCATTTTTATAGCTAGCGCGACTGACTAAATTGTTTTTACTCTCAATTATTGGAGATAACTAATGGCAAAGAGGCATATCGAGAATAGTAATTCCTATAATGTAACTTGGCATGAATGGGGTCTGCCATTGCTGGGTAAAAATATTGGCCGTCGTCTGCTTACTGATGACCCAGAGAACGGCGCATTTACAGCAATAGTCGAACTTCCAGCCCAGTTGGACAGCAAGAATGTACTTGCCTGTACTAGCGAGTTTCAAATTTTTGTGTTGACTGGGGAGTTGAAGTTTGATGACATCGTTATGCAATCAGGTGCATATTGTTACTACCCACCGAATTCACCACATGGCAGGTGGAGAACAACCAGCCGAACTAGTTTTTTAATGATATGCGAAAAGGAACCAATTTTTTTCGTCCCAGAGTCGATTGATCCTTTAAAAGACTCAGTTAGATACATAGATAGTTGGAACTTAGAGTGGAAAAATCCCTTGGACGTTTCGGATCCAAGTAACCTTTATAGGCAGGGGTTAATGGTAAAAATCTTACGACAGCACCCCATAACCGGTGCTAGCACACACTTGGCAGGTCTTTTGCCGGGCTGGTTTGCCAAGGGACTCGAGGTGCATCCTATATACGAGGAAAACTTTTGTTTAAGTGGTGATGTCAACATCGCTATCGTCGATGGTGCACCAGGTTATACGATGACTAAAGGAACCTACTTGTGCAGACCGCCACAAATCCCACATGGCCCAATTAGTTCAAAAAACGGTAATGTAAATTTTTGTTATACCCCCGGAAAACTTGGAATTGACTATCAAGAATGTGATGATGATGAACGTTTGATTTTTGATCACTTGAGGACTTATCCGTGGAACTAACGAGACCAAAGGAGTTATAGATGTTAAGAAAATCTTTATTAGGCGATCCAATACTAGACAAAATTTTTAGAGTACTAATCCAAGTAGCAGGAGAGCTGTATGTTACTAAAAATCGATTGAAAATGATTGAAAATTATATGAAAGAGAATGGCCTAATTGTTAATGACGATTTTGAAAACTATCAATTAGCAAGCAATGAACTTGAAGAAATTGAGAAAGAAAGGGACAAGTTCATTGAAACCATTTTAGCCCCAATTGTTGATGGCGACTAACGCTTTATGATAGTTTCAGAGCAACATCGTTATTCCATTAGAGTACTGTTGATCTGTCTATTTGGTTGGACGATAGCCAACATGGATCAATCATTTTTTGGCTACGCGATACCAGCGATTATGGCTGAATTTGATGTTGATCTAGTTTTCATCGGACTCATATTGACCGTTGCGTTTCTGATTTCAGTTATAACGGTAGTGGCTTCCGGACTATTGGCGGATAAGTACGGTAGAAAAACATTATTTGCAATCTGCTTGTCGGCTTCTGCCGCCCTTGTGGGCCTCCATAGTATAGCGCCTAATATTGAATCATTGGCTATGTTGCGTTGCGCGGCTTTTGCAATAAGTACAGGTCTGGTTCCTATCACAAATGCTCTTATTGTAGAGACTGCACCAGCTCGTTACAGGGGCATATATAGTGGTATTTTGCAGTGTGGATATCCCTTAGGCTGGTTTTTGGCATCGTTAATAGCGTTGCCACTAATGACAGATTTTGGCTGGAGATCCATTTTTTTGCCTGCTTTTCTGGTAATTCCCTTGGCTATTGTGCTAGCTCGAAAATTACCAGAAAGCAAAAAATTTGAGGACAATAAGGGCGCAGATAAGTCTAGCGAAATCGGCTTTTCTGACAGACTTAAAATTATTTTCTCTCCACCATACAGGCTCAGAGCTCTCCTAGGGTTACTTGCATTTATCTGCTACGGGGGCGCTTATGCGGGCACCGCATTTTATTTCCCCACATTTTTTCAAGAAGTACGAGGCTACACTATCGAAGATGCAACCGCGTTAGTTGGAATGTCATACGGAATTGGTGTCTTAGGCTATCTTGGTGCTTCCTTCGTAGGCGAATTTATAACGACAAGAAGGAATACCGTTGTAATCTGGACTTGGGTAGGCTCGATTGCCCTCACGCTTCTGATTTGGCATGACAAGGGATATGTTTTTGACGTAATTCTATTTTCTGTTATGGCAATGTTTTTCTATGGAACATCTGCTGTTTTAACGACGTTTGTTTCTGAACTATTTCCGACCAATATAAGAGCGACAGCCGTTGGTGCCGTAGCCGGAATGGGTATTAACATTGGCTTCGCTTTATATCCTCTTTTAGTGGCGCTCCTAGTGGAGAGTCATGGTTGGCAGGTTACTTTTACCGTCATCATAGTGCCTTCACTCTTTATTGCCGGTTTGGTGACTTTGTTTCAACCAAACCTCCGCTCAGGTATCGAAATTGAATGAGTGAAAAATTCGTAAAGGTAAGAGGTAAAAAGTAAAGGTGAGATTTGGACCGCTAATAAACTCTGTTGGTAGTTTTAATTATGTCCAACTTGATTTTGGAAAGCTGCACAGATTGTGCTGGTAACCATGAGGCGGAATAAAAGTGACGACGGTGGCTTTGCGACCAGAGCCCTTTTACAGCAAAAGGAAAAGCACCAAATTAATAGTGATTTAATTGATTTCGTTTAAATGACACAGTTAAAAAAAAACGTGCAAGACAAACTGCTGCTCACAAGGAAAGCCCTACTAAATTTAATGCCCCTCAAAAAGACCTGGAAATTTCCTCCTTTTTTCTTTTTGATCCCATAACTAAAAGTGGCTAGGTAATCAACAGATCACCTAGCCACTGCACAGTCGCTTTATATCTAACTACGACGTCGGTATCAGAACCCAGATGACACGGTAATGCCGTAGAACATGGGGTCGTACATGTAAACTAAACCACCTGTACCATTAGCTACTTCAGCTTGATCTGTTATGTTCTTTCCCCATAGTTTTAATGACCACTTGGCACTCGGGGGAGCATAAGTAAGGCTTAAGTCATATTTGTCATATTTATCGGTTTTGGCAAACTCTGGGTTTGCCGTAAGATTATGCGTTTCGGATGCACCATAGCCCTGAAAGTCGATAACTATCGACTCAGAAACCGCATATCTTAACCCCAAACTCCAAGTTAACTTGGGCGCGCCTTTGACATCCAATCCATAAGCACAATTCTGCCAAACCTTAGGATTTTCATCAAATCCACCCCCCGCTGGGCAAACAGCTTGTCTAGCCGCAGCATCAGGCCCTAGAAAAGCTTGGGCTTGCCCGGCGGTTAGGCTCGAATACTCAGCATCTAGAGAAGTTATAAAACCATAGTATGAGAAATTTTCAGTCAGGTTACCTGACATCTCAAATTCTACGCCACGAAAAGTAGATTCATCGGCATTAGATCTTCCAAATGCGCCCTCTCTAGAAACACCTGTCTGAAAACCCTCTAATACAGAGTCAAATACAGTTACGTTAATCCTGTGATTTCCGACTGTTGATCTAACTCCAAGTTCAGTTGTTTCCATTTCCTCTTGATCTACTGGCGCCAGGTTATCCGACGACCAACCAGCACTTCTGGACCCTGTGGAGTGAGAGAAATAAACCATAACATCGTCATTAACTTTATAGTCCAAAGCAATTTTGTAGTCCATATGATTACCATCGTTCTCATGAGGACCAAGAGACCCCCCACATGCAGGGCCGACTCCAAATCCGCATATATACGGGCCAGTTCCGGCGACCTGCAGTGTATTGCGATCAGTAACTAGTAAATCTTTATCTTCGCTCATGGTTCGCAGCCCTGTTGTGACAGTAAGCTTGTCGCTTAACATCCACTTAGCATTTACGTACGCTGCAGTTTGGTCCGATTTTTGGTCAAAGGTAGCTCCGTATAGACCAAAACCGTAATAGTCGTACTCAAACTCAAATTGCTCTTCCATCCAAAACAATCCGGCAGTCAGGCTTACATTTTCAAACTTACGATGGGCCGATAATTCAATTGAATCTTGCTCCTGATCAACTATCTGAGTATAACGAGCCCCTATGTACCCATCCAAGAAATTCTCAATCGTTCGTTGCCCGTAAAGTAAGCTCATGTCCCAGTCTCCAAGAGGACCGCTGACTGCTAATGTAATACCATCAGAGTCAGTTACATCAATATACTCCATCGAGCTAGCTGCTGGGGTGCTATAAGTACCGCGAACAGTAGCTGGCGTTGGATCGGAATCATCTTGGGTAGTGTCATAAGAAAGTATTAGATTCCAATCCTTTCCCAGCTCCTGATCATACGCGACGCGAAATGCCGAAACATCTTTACCCCCTTGCTTCCCAAAGTCTCCCGCATCAACGTAACCATCACTTTCTTCCATAAGCCCCGCGACGCTAATTCCTCCCGAATCAGATAAAGCGAAGTCAGCGTAACCTTTTAATTTTTGATATCCATCATTGCCGACGCTAAAAGAAGCTTTGGCTCCAGCATCACCCCGTTGACGAGAATTGATCTTGATGGCTCCTGCAATGGTGTTTCGACCATATAACGTTCCTTGCGGACCTCGCAATACCTCTACACTTCCTGCATCAACAAGCTCAATTAAAGAACCATATGGCCGCCCCACAAATACCCCATCGATATAAAGCCCTGTCGTTGGATCCGTTAAACGACTTTCGTCATCACCAAATCCGCGAATATAGACGTTAGATGCACCTGCTGTTCCGGTGTTTTTTCTATAGACCATACCGGGTACAGCTTTAGCAAGGTCCATAGTGCTATTAATCTGATACGCGTCGAGCTGTTCAGCAGATAACGCCGTCACTGCCATTGGTACCTCTTGTAAGTTGGCCTCGACCCTCTCCGCCGTTACGATAACTTCCTCGAGTTGCTGCGCAAACGTTGCCCAACTTAATAGACTTGCAATACCCAATACACATAGCCTTAGCGCGACCGATATTTTATTTTGCATGTTCACGAGAACAGCCAATATTGCTGAAGTTAATCTGTATTTATAATTCATTTTAGTATTCCCCTTCGAGTAGTAGTTAGCCTGTCAAGTTTAGTCTAGGTCAAAAGTTACGGTTATGTTGACATTTAATATATATAAAAGCAAACATCACATATATCAATGAAATATTAACAATTTCTTTCATTAGTGGTTTTAAATACCATTGCAACGCCTCGCATTCGAGGTTGAACATTTTCCACCACGTAAGCATTTGTAATGGGCGATAAACCCGTACTAAAACCAAAACCAAGCGCGCGGAATATTGTCAACATTACAATGCCGCCTTTAAGGGCAAGTTCAATTCTTCAAGAATGCTAGGAATGGTATAGCCAAATAAAGCCTGATCCATATTGGTTAACGTCCAAGCAGCGAAGTTGATTACCAATAACTTGGTTTTGGTATGTGTAACAGTCTGCGACATTAGTAAATTCTCCGCTCTCACTGTCGGCGAGATTAAAAAGGTATTTATCCAATGGTAGTTCAAACCACTAATAAAAGAAATTATTAATATTTCATTGATATTTAATATGTTTGCTTTTATATTAAATGCCAATATCTATCAAAAAGGTATCACGATGCCAACAACGTTAAAACACACATTATTCGCAAAAGGCACAAGTGAGCAAGCCGCCAAACAAGATTTCGTCTCTGGTTTAAGGGCGTTTGTTCTCAACGATATGGCTACGGCGATGAAGTCGCGCTATGTTGACGATATCGAACCTGCTATTGATCGAAACCATGAAGTTCTCGAATCAGGCAGAGATGTTCACCAAGCTATGCAACATGATTCAGTGTTCAAGTTCTACTCTAGTATTCGATATAATGCTCAAGAAATGGTTTGGCGGAGCGTTCTGCGCCCTTTGCATGATTCCAAAAACCGACTCAGCAAGTGTATTGGCGCCGTTAACGATGATAGCGAATCCACACTAAAGCTTAATTTAGAACTTGAGATTCCCCGCAATGTTGCGGCGCTCGATGTTCATTTGGCGCCAGGATCATATCATCGGGAAGATGCTGCTGCGGATTGGATGGGTGGGGCGCTTTATGATCATGGGTTAAATATTTTTTCATTTGGCATGATGGGTAACAATCTTGATGATATTGGACAATCAATGTCTCAATATATAAAACATAAATACCCCAAGTTTGCACCCTCAACAATTTTAGACCTAGGTTGTACTATTGGGCACAATACCTGCGCCTGGAAACTGACCTATCCTGACGCCTCCGTTACTGGTATTGATATTGCTCCTGCTTGCCTGCGCTATGGCAATGCTAGAGCAAAAGGTCAAAATGTCGATGTAAAATTTGAGCAGATGAATGCAACAAACCTAAACCTGCCTGATAACAGTGTTGATGTGGTTTTTTCATCCATGTTCTTGCATGAACTGTCGGTTAAAGATATTCGTAGCGTCATGGCCGAAGCCCATCGAGTCTTGCGTCCCGGAGGTCTAATGCTGCACATGGAACTCCCTCCCAATGAGAGTTTGTCTGCCTATGACGCGTTTTATCTAGATTGGGATGGATACTACAACAACGAGCCTTTTTATAAGTCGTTTCGTGACCAAAATTTTACACAACTCAGATTAGATGCAGGCTTCGAGGAAAGTAAATTACTCGAATTTATAACACCTCAATATAGCTATATGGCTCCAGAGGACTACGCTCGTGAGATCGAAGTTGATGCTACGTTTGGCGAAAATACTGGACGGCTTGCTGAAGGTATACAGTGGTATGGTTTTGGAGGATGGAAATAAGCCCCTTGAAGCAAAAGTAGTGTATTAATTTGAAGAGATTTTACAATGAATAATTATAGCTTAAGCGCTAATCCTGAAGAGATCGACAACGGGCCAGTAACCTTAGATACACGCGGTAAACGTCCGACCTTCTTTGAATCTGCTGACGTCGATGCGCTAATGACTGCATTGCTGGAAAATATGTCGCAACTTTGGGCCGCACGCACCCAGATAAGGAATCTGGAACAATTACTGATCAAGAAAGGCGTCATTGACTCACAGGAATTAGCTCAGTTCACTTTACCCTCCTCTGAAAAAGAAAAAGATCAGGAGGCCATGCAGGCTTTCTTTGCTGATGCATTTCGGGCAATGCTCGGAGGTTCTCAAACCATCGATAATCGACAAACCGAAATAGATAAATTTCAAAATCATAAGACCACAGGAAGTCACAAATGATGTTAGAGCAATGGGCGCTGGTTATTCATGTGCTGGGATGGGTATTTTGGCTGGGTACCGATCTAGGGGTATTTCTTGCTTGCCGTTATGCTGAACGAAGTGATCTAAGTAACGAAACTCGCTTCACCTTACTCGAAGTAGGTATGGTTTTGGACCGACTGCCAAGATTGGCCGTGCCACTGGTATGGGGAAGTGGACTGATCCTTTCTGCAAAGTGGGGTTATGATTTTATTCCCACTACTTATGGACTAACTTTTACTTTCATTTGGCTGATTGCTACATGGGGCATTATTTTCCAGCCTCCAGGCAGCTCACTCCATAGACTTTGTTTGAGATTACAGACACTGTTTTATGGGTTACTAATCATTGGTATGGGCGCTGGCGCTAGCTGGCTTCTATATTCCGGCGGTATGCCACTATGGTTAGCTTTTAAGTGGTACGCCTATGTGGTTATCGCAATCGCGGCGATCGCCTTAGATAATTATTTCGCACCAGTGATAATCGATTTCCAGCTATTGGCGACGGAAGGCTCCAGTGATAGCTTAAATGAAAAATTAAGCCGCGATATTAAGCCCGTCTACACTATGGTCTTGGTGATTTATGCAGGCACCCTTGTAGCTGGACTATCCGGATTAATAAAGCCCGTTTTGTAAAAAAGATAGTGGGGCACACTAATGATAGGATTTAGAACGCCGAGACTGTATATGTCAGTTCTCCCAGTACAATATAACTTACGATTTATTTCAATAGGAAAAGAATAAAAAGATGCAGCTAACTAAATCAATCGATGAACAAGCGAAATTTGACTTTGTATCGGGTCTAATGAAGTACAACTCGACTGGCATTGGCAAGGCGATGACTGAGCTCTTCTTAGATAACGAACCAAATATCTGCATGGAAAAATCGGTGATTGATAGCATCGGTGAGTTTATGAATGATACCGCTATTTACAAATTCGGAGCATTTTTCGAATTAAATAATCACGCCCTCATGTTTCAGGCGGTATTAGATATTCTAGAAAAAAGAAGAGAGGATGTGGTTGCTTGGCTTGAAAGTTATAACCAGTCTACTGCTCTGGGTAGCGTGATACTCAATGATGATGTACATACACCACCTTACTATAAAAATATTAATATACACACGCAACCGGGCAACTATCAGGCAGAATTCGCAGGATTTCTCTATCATTGGATGATTGGACCTTTTCTTGTTCATCGAGACGACAAAGATGAAATGGGATGGCAACTCGCTAATGGTGTGCCGAAAAAGGCCTATAAAGATATTCTGGATATGGGGTGTGGAATTGGAAAAAGTACCTTTCCCTATTGCGACCTTTATCCCAACGCGAATGTCGTTGGGATTGACTATGCAGCATCAATGCTTAAATACGGCCACCAGTTAGCAGAAGAAAGAGGAAAAAAAATAACCTTTCAACAAGCATTGGCAGAGGACACTGGTTTTGCTGATGAGAGTTTCGATTTAATTGTTGCGATATGGCTTTTCCACGAATTGCCGGGAAAGGCGAGAGACCGAGTTGTTACAGAGGCTCATAGATTATTGAGGCCTGGAGGTGTTTTTGCCGTAATGGAATCGCCGCCTTTTAAGGATCTAGAATCGGAATACAGTAAGCTGTCCGCGTTTCTTTTGGACTCAACTGGTCGTCGCATGTCTGATCCGTTTATTCCAGGGTTTTTCAAGGAAGACAGAGTTGAGATGTTCAAGCGGGGAGGTTTCCTTAACGCTAAGGACACGGCATTACCAAATGAATTGACAGGGTGGGGTACTAACGAAAGTTACTTTTTTGGGTCGTATCCGTGGTGGATGACAATAGGTGAAAAATAGTTGCTGACATAAGAGGTCTAAACAAATGAGCGACCTAGAAGAGAGATATAAAAATATTTGCCTTGAACTTTGGGGTGACGAGCAAGGGATAGAAATTCACAGTTGGATCGTTGATAATCGACCTGTTAGCTTTCAAAGAAAATTGATGGAAGTCATGGTCCCTATATGGGAAATGAAAACAGTTGATCTCAAAACAAAAATACTTTGCTGTATCTCTGCATTTACGTCGCATGGTCGACCTGAAGTAGAATTTTTTCTCAAGATGGCCCATGCGCATAATATCTCAAGGCTCGAAATAGAAGAAATCTTACTACTTATGGGCTTGGAGTTTGGTTTCCCCAATGCGGAAATGACTATAGGGCTGTTAGAGGGAGTATATGAAAAATAGCATAATCCCTAGCCATGGGTTGAACAGAGGTCATGTTGAGTTCCTACAAATAAATGAGATTGATCCTCAAGGCCATGATTTCGGAGCTTTTAATCCCGGTTTAAGAACTAAAGTACTCAGCGGGCATCCTGCATATGGGTCTACGTTACTCGTTCAAGCTGCTCCAAATTGGTGCTTCCCCTATGAGTTTTTGTTTGCGTCTGAGATTGAAATCTTGGTGCTGTCGGGGGAGCTAGAAATAAATGGGAAATTGCTATCAACTGGTTTTTACGCCTTTATTGAGCCACGAACTAAAATCAAAAGTATTTCCTCCTCCAAAGGTGCAAAAATCTTGTGGATGGCTAATGGATCTGCTGATTGGATAATAGATGATATATCCGAAGCGAAGGATAAATTAGAGCTCACAATTGTTGATACAAATGAAATTCTTTGGCATGAATCGCCACCATACAAGGGGAGAGATGTTAACGAAGTCGTCCCTGGTCTTTTCGTTAAATTAATTAGACAAGACCCTATAACATCTGCATACACTTTGATGACAAGGCATGAACCCGGCTGGATTGATCCGCGTTTAGAAGCTCATGATACCTGGGAAGAACTCTTACTTATTCAGGGTGAGTATTTGATGGGGACAACCGGTCAAGTGTGCGGTGGGAGCTATATTTTTAGACCATCCACTCGTCCTCATGGGCCACAAGCTACAATTTCAGGCGCGTTATGGTTTTGTCGAGGTGAAAAGGAAATCGATTTTCAGTATCACGATGAGGGCTGGGTAGACGAACATGTTAAAAGATATCTTAAGTGCGACGACGAGCCTCAGATGCCTTCATATATGCCATGGGGTAATTGGTGGGATGGAGGAATCAAATGACTAAAGGCTTTTCTAGACCTTTTTCTCCTCAAGGAAGTACCTCTCTTGTGCCTGAACTGCCATGGAAATTTGCTGGGGATCTCCTATTAATTCATTTTAGGGCTGATAAGGCTGCTTTAAATGCTCTCCTTCCCGCGCCACTAGAGCCGTCTGAAAAACAAGGTGAAGCCTTTTTTTGGAGTCCAAATTTAAGGTGTTATCCAAACGATACCGATCCTCTTTCACTTAGTCCATATCGATCTTCTTACAATGTGGCTGTCATTGGAATTCCGTGCAAGCTAAATGGAGTTGAGACAATGTACTCCGCTTATCAGTGGGCCGATAAAGATTGGCTCATTGTCCTAAGCTGGTTTTTGGGTGCGTGTTCAAAGCTTGCAGTTCTAGAGCAAAGTGGGACACATAATATGTTGCCAATAATGGCCAGGGAGCCGAGCGTTGGCACAAGGATACGAAAAATGGTGTCACGAAATGGTGAAAAACTAATCGATCTGTCTTTTGCCCCCAAAGAAATTATTCTGATGGAGGATATGGACTTTTATTTGTCGAGCCTCCCACTAACTTGTGAAAGACACATTCCTGACTGCTCCTTCCCAAGGACGGGTAGACCGCTGGTACACGATCTTACACAAATGGTGATGAACAACACTGAGTTTGGCGAAATTTTGGCAGGAGATGCGAATCTGAGTTTTTTTGAAGCAGATAATGAGGCGTTAACCGATATAAATCCAACAAGTGTGATGGGCGGATATTGGTTGCCCATGAGTTTTTCACTAGAGGGTATTAAATCCATTCACAATTACTTGGGATAGTAAATAATATGTCGAATACTCGAAGAAATGGTTCTAATTTATGGTATGAAGTTACGGGAGACAAAGGTTCTGCTATTACCATGATCGGAGGCTTTGCTTTAGTTGATGATCAATTTGAATTCTGTAATCAATATTTATTACCGCACCACAAATTACTTCATTGGCATTATCGTGGTGTTGGAAAGTCGGATTGGAGCATGACGGAACCTTATAGTGTTGAGGGATGGGTCGATGATTTAGCCGCTATTCTGGATGATGCGGGTATAGATAAAACAAGCATCTGGTGCACGTCTACTGGTACGTCTATCGGAGTAAGGTTTGCGTCTAAATATCCAGAACGCGTCAATGCGCTCATAACCTACCCATGGATACGCGCTGACCAGACTTGGAAAAATATATTTACAGCTTCTTATCACGTCGGGTCTGTTTTTGGCGTAGATCAGCTATCACGCATGTTCGCAGGCGTAGTGTTACCACCAGACCTACTTTATTCTGCTGACGGAATAAAGTACGAGCAATGGGCCAAGATTAGATATGTTGCAAATTTGAATCCGACAACGCTAGAAAATGTGATAGCCGCTTATTCAAATTTAGATTTAACATCTGACATTAAAAATATTTCGTGCCCAACAATGTTGCTTATGGGCAACGATAGTGCGCTAAATTCAGATAGTAACTTGGAATCTGCCAGTTATGAAGGGCTTTTGTCAGATTTCTTGGACCTCAAAGACGATGTGGAGATTGTTACTATCGAGGGCGCCGGGAGTACCTATTGTATGATTACACGACCGGAAGAGTGCAGCATGGCTGTAGTCAGCTATCTAAAAAATATAGAGAAGTAATTCCTATATTAACTTTTGGATTCCTACAAAAATTAAGGTGATCAATATGGCAATGAAGAGAGTGGACAGTCTAAATGTAATGAAAAATGAACCGGCGGAAGAGTATTGCCTGGGGTTTCCTGGCGCCTCGGCGTGGGAATGCAGCCATGAAGAAAAAACTGGTGGTCAGCATTTTGTGATGAATTTACCGCAAGGGTTCCGTTCAGTGCGCGGGTACAACGCGGCTTCGCTCGACATTTACGTTCTGGCAGGGCAACTGTATCTTGGTGCGGAGTTAATGACAATCGGATCATATACCTATATTCCCTCGGGAATGGATTTTGAGGAGCTCTACGCGGAGAATGGAGCACGGCTATTAATTTTCTCAGACAAAAAATTTGAATTTTTTCCTCAGAAACAAGGAGAAATTGATCCGCATGGAGATGAACATGTACCCATCACTGATACATGGAAGATGCCGTGGCTAGACCCCATGAAAGATATAGTAAAAAAAACGACATGGGTCAATCCAGAAACTGGTCAGGAAGATAGACCTCCCGGCGTGTTAACTAAGGCGCTAAGAAAAGAAGGAAAAACCGGAGAAGTAGTGGCACTTACGTCATTGTCGCCCGGGTATGTCGACCCGGGTACAGAGCATCACCCGCATAATGAATGTTTATATCTGATCAGTGGAGATGCTTATATTGGTTATACATATGATCATAGAAAAGAAGATATAAAAGAAGACTTAGTACTTCATAAGGATTATTACATAGGCAGACCTCCAGGAATAAGGCATGGCCCAGTTTGCACACAGAATGGGGCTCTTTTTATGGTCCATCTAGGGTCTATGTATACAGGCATCTATCGAGATGTCGATGATTGGCAGACTCGTGTTGGAGATTATCTGTCCGTGGCATCATTTAGGTAAATTAATATGTTGTTAAATAAGGATCGAGCATACGAAATCATGGATCGCGAGAATTTGGACGCTCTCGTCGCAGTTTCATCAAACAATGTTTATTATCTTAGTGACTTTGAGAGCGATTTTCTCTATGACGTGCCTTGGGTAGCATGTGCAATCTTGCCGAGGGACCCTGCTCTTGACGCATGTTTAATTGTTACTGAAATTGAGGCGGCTGTCCTTATTCAAAGGCCAACCTGGATGCAGAACGTTAAGCTTTATTATTTCGGAACTTATGGTGGAATTCTAAAGGTGCATACTTTTGCGGATGAATTAACTGATCCAGAGGATGTTCAACTTTACAACATGGTAAAAAATATGGGCGTTAATCCACAGGTTGGGGTTACGGACGCGGCTATATCGGCACTTAAAGAGCTAGGATTAAATAAGGAAAAAAAAATTGGTATTGACGATACTCGTTTTATTGGAGCCCTAAACGGTGTCATTGATTCAGAGAATGTAATGGATGCGACGAACCTTTTCATTGAAATACGAATGGTTAAGACACCTTTAGAAATTACAATTCTTCGTCAGGCCGCCATTAAAAATCAGAAATGTATTCTACGAGCTATTGATGCCATCAAAGAGGGGGCTACTTGGGGTGAGGTACATAGAACCTATGAAATTGCTGTTGCAGAGCAAGGTGCTCGTGTCTTTGCGAACTTTAATGGTGCTGGAATACATAGCGCTGGTGCTGGACGACCAAATAGAGATTATCCGATCAATAAGGGAGATCAAATCTGTTTTGACAGTATGCTCAAATGGAATAGATACATGGGCGATATCCAACGAACAGTTGTGTTAGGCGAACCCTCAAAAAAAATGGAGAAATACTGGAACGCTTTTGAGTTTGGGATCGATGTCGCATATCAGAATTTATTGCCTGGTGTAGAGACCGGTAAACTCAGAGAAAAAACCATTAGTGCGGTTAGAAGCAATGGACTCCCCAGCTTCGAATTAGCATTTACCCATGGTATTGGATTGGACCATATAGAGGTCCCGTTTATTGCGGGAGGTACATTGGGAGATTTTATTATTGAAGAAAATATGATTCTTAATATCGATTTAGAACTACATGAAATCGGTTGGGGTGGAATGTTCTTTGAAGAGACCATGTTGATCACGGCGTCGGGTGCCGAACGTTTATATAACTTAGATAGGAAACTATTTGTGTGCTGATATGGAAGATATTGTGACTGACAAAGAGTTAGATCGTGGGCGGAAAATGTTTAGGACAATTTTTGGTCCTGATTATGGAGAAGAACTTTCCCAACAATTACATGAAGGGGAGCTCAATAGAATTGCAATGTGCAGGATCGCACCTGAAATCTGGGAATTAGATGGTATCGATCTAAAGACGAAGATTCTCTGTGTTATAGGTATTTCTGCCGCCCAAAAATTAGAGGTAAGCTACTTTATAAGAGCCGCTATTTTCCATGGGATTCCTCGTCGATCGATTGAGCACGTTATGCTATTAGCAGGTTTGGAGGCTGGTTTTCCAGCAGCACTTCTCGCAGGGCGGCAAATTGATGAGGCCATTAAGGCTCATGAGTTAATGACTGAAAAAAATAATAAAATGAAAAATTAAGGTGGGTGAATCCATAAATTTTTTTGATAACATGAGATCAGACTCTTTAAGAATCTTTCTTTTATGCCTTATTGCAATAACTTTATCAACTGCTGACCAGTCTCTCTTTAGTTATGCTATCCCAGGCATACAAGCTGAATTTGATATAGATTTAAAAGTTATCGGATACATCCTATCGCTTTCATTTTTTGTAGCGAGTTTTGCGGTTGTTTTTGTCGGGATACTGACTGACGTTATCGGGCGGAGGGTGGTGCTTGCGACATTGCTTGCACTATCTGCATTATTTGTTGGTTTGCATGCCCTAGCTAATTCTCTACTCACTTTGACAATTCTCAGAGTTTGCGGTTTTGCTCTCGGCGCAGGTTTATACTTGGTCGCGAGTACTATGGTAATTGAAACTGCTCCTCAACACTTTAGGGGTATCGTGGCGGGAACTCTCCAGACTGGCTATCCGCTTGGTTTTGCGCTCTCTGCATTGGTGGTAAGTCCCTTTATTGATACATATGGATGGAGGAGTGTCTTTTTGCCCGCTTTTTTGATTCTTTTCTTCTCGCCCGTAATCTACTTTTTTCTTCCTGAGAGTCCGAAATTCGAGCAAATAAAAAATAGTGGTAAGAATCTTATAAAAGAAGATTTTTCCTATAGCCTTAGAAAATTAGTCAGCGATTATAAAGGACCTTTATTTATCTGTTTTGCTGGAAGTTTTTTTGTCAGCATGGCTATCGGCGGTACATCATATTTTTTGCCTACATTTTTGGTTGATCATTTCGGTCTTTCCTTATCTGAGGCGAGTAAAATTGTCGGCAGTTCCTATGCAATAGGAGCCATTGGATATCTCATAGCCGCTACTGTGGGCGAGTTCTTACTTACGCGGCGTAATACGATGATTGTATGGATTATTTTGGGTGGCCTGTTCTTTCTCAATACAGTATGGCAAGCCAACATAGGTTGGGTTTTATTTTTCAGCTTGGGTCTGACAATTATGTTTCTTTATGGGTCGGAGGCTGTCCGTATGCCCATGATTGGAGAGCTTTTTCCGACACAATTACGCGGCACAGCCACAGCAATTTCAGGTTCACTTGCAGTTACATCTGCTTGGCTAATTTCTCCTTTACTGATTTCTTCGACTGTCGAATCAATAGGTTGGCCGATGTCCTTTACTCTATTTGGTATCCTTCCCCTCTTACTAAGTTCATTAGCGTTTTCTTTTGCGGAAAATCGAGCATCTAACACTGAAATTCATTAGAGCATATCTTTTGGTTAACCTAACCTAAATATTTATAGATAAAACCTAACACTTAAGAGGCGATATCAGTAGGGAGTCAACGATGGCGGTAAGGACTGCAATGCCACTGACCAGAAGGGCATCCGCGGAGCATTGTGACTTTTGTCAGATTGAAAATTGGGCGTAAAAGCGACTGCTAAAATTCGTCATTATGGCCTACTATATTGATATATCTGGGCACTCTGAAAAATAGGATGCGCCGCAACAAGATTATCCTATGATTTCTGGTTCGGCACTAAAGACACCGGGCGTGGGTAGACGGTTGATCAAGACTATCATGACACCAAGTAATTTGTAAGATTGTAAATAACGTTGCTATATTACTGTGGTGTTGTTACTAGTTTATTTAAGACCCTTGGGTGACGGCCATGTGACATCAGGGCTAGCTTGGTCAATATCGGCTGCAATTTTCCACTCCCCATTTTCTTTCTTATAAATGAGCATGGAGCGGCCGGCATCACGATACACTGCACCCGTTAACTTGTTTTTAGCAATCAGCCAATATTTACTTATAATATAAGCAATATCACCATGGGTTTGCCGTACCTCATAATCCAATTCGAACGTTGACTCTGCTTTACCTAAACGAGCGGCAAAATATGCGCGTATAGCGTCCTTTCCAAATAATGCAGGCTGGCCATGCAGTGCTACAACGGCGTCCTGTGTATATAATGTCATTAGTCCATTAAGATTGTCCGTTTCGTAAAATACGGCCCATTTACCTCCTTCTGCTTCAATTTTATTTTCTTCTTCGCCAGCAAGAGCCTCAGGTAATCCTGTAATGAGAGATAACAATATAACTAAGTGAATCAATAGATATTTCATAGTAAAAGCCTCCGTAAATATTTGGCAGATAACATACCATATTTATTGGCGCCAGGCCTGCGCTCTGCAATATGAGATTTATGTACGAACGCATCCAATAAGATTTTTATAAAACGAGTACGAATAAGATAATCTCGTTTGCTGAGCGCAATATCTAAAAGTCTATGAAGAGTTCAAAGCTTGGTAAATAACGTCACAGATATAGTCGTTATTGTCTCTGATTGCATCAAAATTCTTGTCTTTAGTTAGGGTTTTCGATGACTAATTTCAATGATATTACCGCCAATATAAGCTGTTTCAGCGTAATGACGGGTTGATGGAATCCTTAGGCTTCTGAATGATTAATGTGCTGGCTTAATTCGATAGCAAAGGTTGAATTGTAATTGCAACCAGAATACAATAAAAGTTATAAAGACGTATCAATAATACAAATATAAATTTCGGAAAAATGTGTTGAGACAAGATATATTAACTAAATATGAGCCAATTCATGACTCCTGAGATTATACTTTTGTCGACGACTGCGGCAACAGTTGCTTTTGTGCATACACTACTTGGCCCAGATCATTATCTGCCTTTTGTTGCGATGGCGAAGGCACGTGGCTGGTCACTTGCCAAGACTATAAAGACTACTTCTCTGTTTGGAGTAGGCCACATTACAGGCTCAATAATTATTGGGTTGGTAGGAGTATACGCAGGGATCCAACTAGGTGAGATTGAGGGATTAGAGAGTACTCGAGGTTCTTTTGCCGCGTGGGCATTGATCGCGTTTGGACTTGTTTATATGGTTTGGGGCATACGCAAGGCATACAAGGATCGACTTCATACTCACGGACATCTTCACGGCGATGTATGGCATACACATCAGCATGACCATCACGAAAAACATGCTCATGTCCATAAAAAGACCGATGGAGTTGTAGCGCCTTTGTCCCTGTTTTTTGTATTCGTATTGGGCCCCTGTGAGGCACTGATTCCAATCCTTATGTACCCTGCGGCTAAACAAAGTATGGGGGCTGTTCTAATCGTTACGAGTATCTTTAGTATAGTCACGGTACTTACAATGCTGGTGATGGTGGTATGTTCTATCTGGGGGTTAAAAGATATAAAACTGCCAAGATTGGAGCGCTTTAGCCATGCATTTGTAGGCGGTACAATGTTAATGTGTGGCTGTTCAATAACACTACTTGGGTTATAGGTTAATTTATGACAATAGATTATAAGGTCGTTGATGCAGTAGTAAACATCTGGACCGCTGAGGCGCTGTCACATCGACCGACTTGGACTGATGATTTTTTTGTCGGGAAGGTCAAAGGTCAGCACAGTAGTGCAGGGATCAGTCTGGAGCAGATGATTGAATCCATGGACGAAGCTAATATCCAGAGCGCTTTTTTAGTTGCCGCAAAAGCAGGCCGTAAAGGTCTTCCTGGCTGTTATCATATGCCAGTAGAAGTGGTTGCTGATGCAGTTGCTCGATATCCAAATCGTTTTTTTGGGTTGGTTGGCATTGACCCGTTCACTGGGATGGATGGTGTCCGGGCTATGGAAGATGCAGTAACTAATATGGGATTTGTTGGCGCTCATCTCTATCCTCACTGGTTTGATTTAGCCCCCAATGAGGCTCGGTATTATCCCTTTTACGCAAAATGTATTGAGTTAGGTATTCCGATTCAGATGCAGGTGGGGCAATCACTTATCTACTCAAAGCAGCACCGTTGTCGTTCGGTGGGACGCCCCATTTATCTTGATGATATCGCTTGTGATTTGCCTGAGCTTAAGTTGATCGGTACCCATGTTGGGATTCCATGGCATGATGAAATGATTGCCATGGCATGGAAACATGAAAATGTATACATGTGCACCGATGCCCACAGCCCAAAATACTGGCCAGAAAGTGTCGTTAAATTCTTGAATTCTTACGGACAGGACAAGGTTATTTTTGCGACTGATTTTCCTGTACTAAGATTTAAACGCACCCTAGATGAAATTGAGAAATTTGGCTTAAAACCAGAGGTTCGGAAAAAATTCCTTAGGGACAACGTGATTAAGATATATGGTCTTGATGGGCGCATAAAATGACTACAGCTCTTGCCGGTATTCGTGTCGTTGAAATGACTAGTGTGGTTTTGGGTCCCTATGCCTGCCAGATGCTGGGTGATCTGGGGGCAGATGTAATCAAGATAGAGCCTATCGGCGGTGATACCAACCGTAATCTAGGACCTCATCGTAATAATAGCGATATGAGTGCTCTTTTTCTAACATGTAATCGTAATAAGCGTTCTGTGTCGCTGGATCTTAAATCCTCTCGTGGAAAAGCAGCTGCGATGGAGATTATTAAGACGGCCGATGTGGTAGTACATAATTTCCGCCCCGCGGCGATGGAACGGCTCGGTCTTGATTATGAATGCGTCAAAGCTGTTAATCCAGAAGTGATTTATTGTGCGACATATGGGTATAGTAAAAAAGGACCTTATGGTGACAAAGGTGCTTTAGATGATTCAATTCAGGCTGCGAGCGGCATTGCAATGTTACAGAGTATGTCGGGAGGCGAACCCCGTTATTTGCCGACCATTATTGCTGATAAAACAACTGCATTAATGGTTGTTCAGGGCGTGTTAGCCGCATTATTTCACAAGCAAAGAAGTGGTGAAGGTCAAGAAATCGAAGTACCAATGTTTGAGTCGATGGTGTCTTTCATAATGACTGAGCATCTCTGGGGGCAAACCTTTGAGCCTCCCATAGGCAAGGCTGGGTATGTTCGCTTGATGGCCAAACATCGACGCCCGTATAAAACGCTTGATGGCCAATATCTGGCTGTATTGCCCTATTGGGATAATCACTGGGAAACGTTTTGCCGGCTTTGTGCGCGAGAAGAGTTGGCCACAGATCCGCGTTTTATCGATATGGCGACCCGCTTACAAAATATTGATGAATCCTACAGAGTTACTGGAGAAATCATTTCGTCGCGCCCTCGGGCCGAATGGTTAGAGCTATTAGGCAACACTAATGTTCCTATGATGGTAGTCAACTCGTTAGATGATTTAGTTACAGATCCTCAGCTAGTTGAGTCTGGGTTTTGGCAAGAATTCGAGCACGAAACTGAGGGTCGGATACGTATGAGTAGCCCGCCCATCAACTTCAGCAAGACACCAGCCGTCATTGAGTCACTCCCGCCGAGGCTTGGAGAGCACAGCGCAGATGTGTTGCTCGAGGTGGGCGTGACCCAGGATTTAATCGATAGTATGTTGGTTTCTGGAGAATTAAAACTAGTTAATTAAAGAGAGGTTTAAAATAATGACATTTAAAAACTTGTTTATTGAGCACGAGCTCTCGCCAGAAGTTGAGGCTTGGATTAAGCAGGAGGTAGCGGAGCAAGAGGAGCGCTATAGAGCGGTTTCTGGCGAGATGGAGGATCTGGCGCCAATGCGTGAGAAGTGGTATCAGGAGTTTTTTGATCGCATTACTACAACTGGGTTTAATGACGATGGTGATATGAAGGTGGTCATAAAATCAGAAGATTTACCGGTAAAGGCCGAGGGGCGCCGAGATCAGGTGGTCTGGAAATATGGTATAGACGAAGAATAAAATTGATTTCAAAATTTAAAAGATAGTATTGGAGAATAACTATGGCACGTCCACACATTGAACCTTTTTGCGATAGAGACGTTCACTTTAAAAACATGCAGCTTCCCGGTTTTAGCCCAGGTATGAGATACAAGATGCTCAGCCTTGATTCAGACACAGGTGCCTGTAGCATGACGGTGCAGCTTGATGGAGGTTATCAACAGCCTCCAGGATTTTCATGGTCAGAGCGAGAGATGATTATTGTTGAAGGGGAGCTTCAGGTAGGTGATCAGACTTGCCGTAAAGGGCATTACTTTTTTATCCCAGCAGGATACTCTATGCCGGCAATAACGACACAGCAAGGCTGCCTTGTAATGATGATGTACAACACTGGAGAGCCGAGCCATGAGCCTTCTACGGAGCATCATCCGTTGGCTCAAGTGGACCTTTACCATAGTATTGATTCTTATATGGATATTCCTTGGGCTATGGGTAATCTAGTCAAGCCATCAGTGGCTGCAGGCTGTTTGATAAAGTTGTTAAACTTTAATCCTATCTCTCATGCAATGACTTTTTTGTACTGTATGACACCAGCTTTTAAGCAGGATAATATTTCTTATCATGATTGTGCGGAAGAGTCGTACCACCTATGGGGCACTTCTTGGATGATGCAGTTTGGTGATGTTCCCACAGGCGGGTATTTTTGGAGGCCAGCCTATATTAATCATGGCGCTTTCGCCTCTGAGTACGGCTGTATCGCATTGGGCCGTACTGATTCAAAACTGTTTAATCACTTTCACTATAACCCATGGTCAACACCACAGGAAAATCAAGAGAGGGCAGGAGCCCGTCTATATCAGCGTGACCCACTTCTCTATAAATGGGCGCTCAGTTATGATCACAATCATCCACATGGCCCAGAAGATTTTGAGAAGACAATGCAGGTTCGTGGTAATGAACAGGGGCATGACAACGAGCATAAGTCTGATGGAAAACGTCACGATCATTGGCACGGGCATCATCATCACGAAGATGGAAGTCCGCATCACCACCATCATGATGATGGCAGCCATCATCACCACCATCATGACGACTAGTTAGGCTGTATTAGATCTATGGGCTTTTATAAGCCCCTTTTTTTGCCAACGTAAGCTGTGACTACTAGACAGACCTTACTTTGAAGAATAGCTATTAAGATGGTTTTGCTCAATAAGCTCTATTAATTCACCAGCTTCGCCGCGTATTAGGCTAGCACGACATTCGGAGTATGGGCCGTCCTTGATTGTGTAGGAGTCCGTGTTGGCAGGTAAACAATCTAAATCATTAATGGCAAAGCTGATCATGCTGATACCTGGAGGCATTCTAAAGACGTCATAAGAGGGTATATTTAAGCTACTGATCTCATCGATTTCAATTAGGTTATTCCCCGCCAGTTGTATGGCAGCTACTGGGTGTCTTAGACCAATGGGTAGGTCGTGAGCTCGGTTGATAACCGTTATCTTAGTGTCAAATTTACTACTTTTTGTGTGAGGAAACTGTTCGTAGACAGCCGCCGCTGAGTCACGATTGGTGGCTATTAAGATAGGAATAAATAGCTTGTCGACAGCGCATCTGGCTGCTGGGAGATCAAATCCTGGGACTGGTGCTTTAATTTGAGTTAGGTAGAGCACTTCCCCCGCAGATCCAACCACTTGCATCGCTCGGATATCAGGGCTGATATCGAGGTCTGCTGGTTCGCCGATAATCTCAAATGGAGACTCTCTAAGCTCTTCGCTTAAACTATCGACATCCATTACACAAATTTCTAGAGATAGCCAGCCGGGCTTATGGAAAGGCGCGATTGTCGCTGCTTGAGGATCTTCAATAATGCGCAGCCACGGATCGCCTACCATATTTTCGAGCCAAATTACTCGGGTTCCAGCCATTTCCGGGAAGTTCCATGCATTGGCTTGTGCTACAGAAAGTCGTGTTTGGCTATGTATGCGTTGGTGCAAGTAATCGCACCAATTAGCCACACAGCCATCGATCTGGTCGGTGGTTATTGTT
>ENA-OSJC01000774-OSJC01000774.1-marine-metagenome-genome-assembly--contig:-NODE-774-length-29405-cov-30.408245_pt1 | contig 29405 bp, 23 predicted proteins | sample MGYA00237885_ERZ534234 | MGnify/ENA primary metagenome ERZ534234 (study PRJEB26413, sample SAMN06343907) | marine metagenome | isolation source: coastal waters | place: Atlantic Ocean: West Antarctic... | reverse complement strand
AATTTAATTTTTAATTCAATAACGCACTTAAATACTGACCAGTATAACTCTGCTTGCATGTAGCGACCATTTCTGGCGTTCCAACACAAATGATTTCGCCACCACCGTCACCGCCTTCAGGTCCGATATCAATGATATGGTCTGCCGTTTTAACTACATCAAGATTATGTTCAATAACAATTACTGAGTTACCTTGATTTACCAATTCATGTAAAACTTCTAGTAATTTCTTAACATCCTCAAAATGCAATCCGGTAGTTGGTTCGTCTAAAATATATAAAGTCCTACCAGTAGCTCTTTTTGACAATTCTTTAGATAGTTTTACTCTTTGGGCCTCTCCACCCGATAAGGTAGTCGCCTGTTGGCCAACTTTAATATAGCCTAACCCTACCCGTTTTAATGCAGTCATTTTATCCCTAATAGAAGGCACAGCTTTAAAAAAAATTTCAGCATCATCAACATTCATATCCAATATGTCTGCAATGCTTTTTCCCTTGAATAAAACCTCTAAGGTTTCACGATTATATCTTTTACCTTTACAACTTTCACATGTCACGTACACATCAGGTAAAAAGTGCATTTCAATTTTTATTAATCCATCTCCTCTGCACGCTTCACACCGACCGCCCTTAACATTAAAGCTAAACCTACCAGGCTTATAACCACGGCTCTTCGCTTCAGGTAAGCCAGAAAACCACTCTCTAATTGGAGTGAATGCACCAGTATAAGTTGCGGGATTTGATCTTGGAGTTCTACCAATTGCTCGCTGATCAATATCAATAATTTTATCAAGTAACTCTAAACCCTTAACTTCATCACAGGGAGCTGGGGTCTGTCTAGCACCATTTAAACGTAAGGATGCAGTCTTAAACAAAGTTTCTATAGTTAATGTGGATTTTCCACCCCCAGAAACCCCAGTCACACAAATAAACTGACCTAAAGGAAAGTTAACCGTAACATTTTTCAGGTTGTTCCCAGTCGCATTAATAATTTCAATCTTCTTACCATTCCCTTTACGCCGTTTTTCAGGAACCTCTATTTTCTTCTTACCAATTAGATATTGTCCAGTTATTGAATTTTTATTTTTCTCAATCTGCAGTGGCGTACCAAAAGCAACAACCTCACCACCATTTACTCCTGCACCGGGTCCAATATCAAATACATAGTCAGCTGAACGTATAGCCTCTTCATCGTGTTCAACAACAATTACCGTGTTACCCTGATCCCTTAAGTCTTTTAATGTACCTAATAAACGATCATTATCTCTCTGATGTAATCCGATTGAGGGCTCGTCTAAAACATATAAAACACCAGTCAAACCAGAACCTATTTGGCTCGCCAACCGTATTCTTTGACTTTCACCACCTGAAAGTGTTCCAGAATTTCTTGATAAGGTTAAATAATTCAAGCCAACATTAACTAAGAAGCCAAGCCTTTCCTGGATTTCTTTAATAATTGCCGCTGCTATCTCATTTTTTTGCTTTGTTAGGTTAGAACTAATTCCATTAATCCAAATTAAGGAGTCACTGATAGAATACTTAACCAATTCACCAATATGCTGTTTACCAATTTTCACAGCTAATGCTTCAGGCTTTAATCTAAATCCATTACAGTGACCGCATGATCTATTATTTTGATACCTCTCAAATTCCTCTCTTATCCAACTACTATCAGTTTCACGATATCGTCGTTCCATATTAGGTATTACACCTTCAAAAGTTCGAGAAACGTTGTAGACACGTCCACCTTCATCATACCTAAATGAAATTTCTTGATCTTGAGAGCCATATAGCATTAATTGTTTTACGTTCTCAGCTAATTTATCCCAATTTGATTTAGGGTTGAAACCATAGAAAGCAGACAAAGATTCTATAGTTTGGAGAAAATAAGGTGATTTTCCTTTTCTCCATGGTGCGATTGCCCCATCCACTAATGTAAGCTTACCATCAGGAACCACTAAACGTTCATCAAAAAATAACTCAACGCCCAAACCATCACAGTTAGGACAGGCGCCATAGGGAGCGTTAAAAGAGAATAACCTAGGTTCAATTTCTGGGATAGTAAAACCTGAAACCGGACATGCAAATTTCTCAGAAAAAGTCATACGAGAGTTTTTCTTGTCATCAATAGTTTCAAATATTGCTATTCCATCCGCTAAATCTAATGCAGTTCTAAAGCTATCCGCTAATCGATTTTCTATTCCAGATTTAACAATTATTCTATCTACCACCACATCAATATCGTGGCGAAACTTTTTATCTAATGATGGTGGTTCATCTAGCTCATAAAACTCTCCGTCAACTTTTATCCTTTGAAAACCTTTTTTCCTTAACTCAATAAATTCTTTCCGATATTCGCCTTTCCTATCCCTAACAATAGGGGCCAACAGGTACCCTCGAGTTTCAAAAGGGATTTTCATAGTGCGATCAACCATATCGCTAACCTGCTGCGCTTCAATTGGTTCACCTGTAGCCGGAGAATATGGCGTTCCAACTCTCGCAAAAAGCAACCTTAAATAATCATATACTTCGGTAATCGTACCCACTGTAGAACGGGGATTTTTTGAAGTGGTCTTTTGTTCTATAGAAATAGCAGGAGATAGCCCCGAAATATTATCAACATCAGGTTTTTCCATCATATCTAAAAACTGCCTGGCATAGGCAGACAAGCTCTCAACATAACGTCTCTGGCCCTCAGCATAAATAGTATCAAAAGCTAAAGAAGATTTTCCAGAGCCAGATAAACCCGTAATCACCACGAGTTTGTCCCGAGGAATATCTACATCAATAGACTTTAAATTATGCTCCCGCGCGCCGCGTACTTTAATACTTTTTAATTCTACCATTTTTTTACCAATAAATATACATGTTCATATAGTACAAAGTTTATTAATGACGATGTTATTAATAATTTCTATAGACCATATTTAAAATTTGTCCTCACCAGTTTACTATTGTACTCTATAAATCAGGGCATAAAGGGAGAATACCTTGGACACAATCGCAATTCTAATTCCGGTATTCAACGAAGCTGCAACATTAAGTAAATTAATGGTTGAATTAGAAAAAAACTGCACCTTGTTGTCAAATAAATCACCTATAAGTTTCCAAATAATATTTGTTGATGATGGCAGCACAGATAATTCAGTGCAACTAATTGAATCCTTTTCTCAAAACTCTATCCCAATTCAATTAATTACTTTTTCCAGAAATTTTGGAAAAGAAGCTGCAATTTCAGCTGGATTAGAAGCTGGGAAAAAATATAATGCAGTCCTGATCATGGATGCTGACCTACAACATCCACCAGCATTCATAATAGATTTAATAAATACTTACCAAAACGAAACTTGCGACATGGTTTACGCATATAAGGAAAATAGACAAAAAGAAGGCCTTTTATCACGAATTTTCTCTAAAGTGTTTTATGGACTAATAAATATAAATAATCGATACACTATTCCAAAAAATGCAGGAGATTTTAGAATTTTATCACAAGAAGTTGTAAATGCTATTTTAAAACTACCTGAAAATGAAAAATTTATGAAAGGTCTTTATGCTTGGGTAGGATACAAACAAATTGGAATTCCTTATTTACCCGACGAAAGAAAGTATGGTAAGTCATTTTTCTCAATATGGAATTTATTGTTTTTATCTATTGATGGAATAACATCTTTCTCAATCACACCCCTAAGAATGATGTCAATGATTGGTCTCTCTATTTCTATCTTGAGTGTGTTTTATTTCTTATTCATAATATTTGAACGCTTATTTTTAAATACTTCCATTCCAGGATTAACATCCATTTTTGTATTAGTTTCCTTTTTTGGAGGTGTGCAGTTAATATGTCTTGGAATAATTGGCGAATATATTGGTAAAATTCTGATGGAAGCAAAAAGAAGACCATCTTATATTATAAAAAAAAATATGAATATTACTAAAGGTGTTGTTAAGTGACAGGTCCCCAGATAATCGCAGACGACTTTGGATTGTGTGAGAAACATGACAATGTGATTATAGAGCTTATCAAACACAAAAAAATAAATGCAGTTAGCGTAATGGTGCACCCTGATTTGAAATGTTCTAATCGAATTGATCTATTAAAAATAGAAAAAAATCTAACCATCGGGCTTCATTTAAACTTTACTATACTTTTACCTAATAATAAAATTACAAACACCTCTTCAAGGCTCTTACTTAATAATTTTATTTTAAAAAATAATAATAAAATAATTAAACAAAACATTCAGTATCAAATTAATTTATTTGAAGAAATATTTGATAAATTCCCAGATTTTATTGATGGGCATGAGCACATCCATATTTTCCCAAATATATTTGGAGCATTAACAGAAATTCTAACATCAAGACCATTACCTAGGGGTTTTTGGGTTAGAAGCCCTGCCCCATCAACTTTACCTGATCTTTACCGCGAATATCAAAATGCGGGGATCAAGGTCATTATAATCTCATTCTTTGGCATAATAGCTAGAAAAAAATTAAAAAGCTTAAACTTGAAGTCAAATATGAATTTTTTTGGATTTTTAAATTTAAACACAACATCAAAAAATTTTGAAAAAATATATAATAAAAACCTTTCACTCTTAAAAAATAATGTGACTTTAATGGTCCACCCAGGAGATGCAGAAAGTCTAGTATACATAAAAGGGCATAGTAACAAAATTCGGGCATTAGAGGCAGAAATACTTAAGAATAGTGAAATCAATTTGAGATGATTGTCACCATAAAGGAAATTTTAAACAATAAAGATGTAAAAAAGTTTTTTTACTTTATTACCATCTGCTGTTCTATTGGGGCTACACTCCAATGGCTTGCCTTACCTTCGATTGACCACGACGAATTAGAAGCTGTAAGATGGGGAGCTACAAAAAGCTGGTTTGTAGATAAACATCCACCCTTAGTTGGAATAATATCTTTTTGGTGGGCGAAATTAACAAATTTTTCAAATTTAGCATTTTTTATTTTATCTAAGATAAATGCAATCTTAGCGATATTTGTTATATATTCGCTAAATAGGTGTTTTCTATCAATACATCTCGCATTAATCTCAACAGCTGCCTATGCCTCCACATACGCCTATATAGTCTTAATGGGCCAATTAGACGCAAATGGGATGTTACATGCTTTGTGGCCTCTATTCTGTTTATATCTCTGGAAGTCAGTTTGTAATGACAAATACCATGACTGGCTTGCTCTAGGAGCTATCAGTGCCTTAACAATCCTCGGTAAATACCAATCCATCCTTCTGTTAATTACTGCATTCGTAATGATCCTATCAACAAAAAGGTTTCGCCATTATTTGTTTAAATTAAAGTTTTTACTTTCATTAATTTTCTTTCTCATAATACTTTCCCCCCACATGTATGGGTTTTATAAATCTGATTATTCAATGGTTGATTATGTTCTATCGAGAGGAAATAATGTTAATGATACTTTTACAGGAAGAATGTCTACGCTATCGTTTATTGGAACACAATTTTTAACACTCTTGTTTGGTTACTTTATATTGCTGTGGAGTTTACGTTACAACTTAACTTTAAAAACCCTTCAAACTAAAATTGGATCACTAAATAATAAACTATATTACTTGATTTTTTTTGGTTTAATTCTACCACTCAGCCCGATTTTACTATCATTAATAAGTGGAATTACACTGTTAGGAAGTTGGGGTTTAGTATCATGGTTTCTTCTTCCAACTTTGATTTTATACGTATTTGGCAAAAACAATAAAATTTTAAAATTAACACCCTACTTATATTTTGTTCCATTTTACTTGCTAATCACTAGCTTTGTTATCATTTTAAACAACTTCTACCCCATAGCAAAACCCACGCCTATTCCATTTGCAGTTCAAAAAATTGAAGAGGAGTGGTTTTTGAAAATAAATAAAAACCCACATACAGTGATTACAAATTCAAGACCTGCACAAGGCATGGCTTTTTATAGCATTTCAAAGCCTCAGATAATTTATGGAGAAAATCCAAATGATTTTTCATGGATCTTAAATAGCAAGGGATGTACTGTTGGACCAACATTAATAATTTCAGAGCAAAATCAGGCTGGAACCAAGTTTATTAATAAATTGATAAGTGATTTTGGAAAACCAACATTTTATAAATCAATTAACGTTGAACCTCTTAGGTATAAACTTACAGTCACAACCAATTTAAAATTCCAACTAGCTGGGTACTCAAAACCTATTTGTTTTGATTAGTTATTTTTTTAGCACTAAAGCAAAATCTGTTCTGGTTATGTCCAAAATTTAAAGGTTCCATTTTAGCCCTAAAGTGTGATTTTGACATAAGATTAATAAAATCTTGAGAAGAATATAAAGACAATCCTAAATACCTTCTTAAACTTCGATAGTCAGAAAGATAAGTTTTAAACAATCCAAGTAAAGCAAAAAAGAAGAATCCATTTTTAAAACTAAATTTTAAAAGGCTAGATATATCTGCCCATACAGGAAGATTTTTAGGGATAATATCTGCTATTATTAGCTTTCCACTATTTTTTAAAACACGATGAAATAAAAGTAACGCTTCCTCAGTTTGCTCAAAATTCAAATATTGAAAAACCGAATTAACCAAAATTAAATCAACACTACCATTTTTTAAAGCATCACAATCTGACATACTTAATACCTTAATAGATTCTTGCTTTGAGGTTTTTATTTGTAGTTTTTTTCGGATGTTTTCTGAAGTATCCACTAATATTAAATTTTCACAGGTTTCATTTAATTTCAAGGCGTATAGAGCTTCTCCACATCCAAAATCTAAGACCGAACAATTGTTTTTGGGCAGCCAGTTCAAAATATCACTGAAAATCTTATCTGAATGAGCTAGTTTGTGTTTCTCATTTACATAGATCGAATGATTACCATTCCAAAAATCAATCCAAGATGTCAACTAAGCGATCCTTTCTTTTAAATAAGATAGTAAAGAATACCAATTTGAATATAAGTAATTTGTTTTTAAAATTTTTCACAATGCAATTTCGTAAATTAATATTTACTTTTTAAATAACTTTTTTAATTTAGACGAAAATCCGTGGCGTCCTTGTTCTCGTTCAACCACTGCATCATCCAAAACCCAGTTAAGTTGTATTGCTCGCCGCTCACCTTCAAAACTATGATGTCCATGCCATGAGTTATCTGAGCGTTTAAAGATTAAAAGTGTTCCACCTTTTGGCTCTATCTCATCAAAATAGTCTTCTAAATCAGTACCGTTATTTAGAAGACGTAGACGACCGTTGTCACTTGGCCAATTATCATCATTCATATATAGTAAAACAGTTATAACTTTTGTCTTACTATCCGTATGAATTTTTCCATCTTTTGCTCGACAGTATCCCCTAACAGTATACATTGTTGGATAATCTTTCAAATTCACTTCAAATTTACTTTCAATCATCTCTCTAAAATCACTTCCAAGAAGTTCTTCCATTAAAAGTTTAAATCCACCATGAATTTTCAAACCATTTGGCGGATGAGAACCAGGACCTGGAACTACAGGGTAGTCTCTTCTTGCATTGTCTAAAGATTGATTGTTTATAAAGTTTTTTAAAACAATATAATTGTAAGGTTTAGTATTGATTTCCGAATTTTTGAGCTCATTAAGGTTTAGCATTTTCAATTCCGATGCATTTGATTTAATCTACCATATAATTTCGCTAAATATACAGATTTAAAAAATACGAACAAGTTACTAAGTACAAATTTTGATCAATAAAGTAACATATCTATTTTTAAATTTTAAAATATCGAGTTATAGTTTAAAAATACCTTTTCTTTGAGGCATTCCAATGCTCTAACAGTAATAACATATTTCAGATTCTTTAAGGAGAAATTTAATGGCTGGTTCTGTAAATAAAGTAATTATCGTTGGTAATTTAGGTAGCGACCCGGAAGTTAGAACATTTCCATCAGGTGGTAAGGTTTGTAATTTTAGCGTCGCAACATCCGAAAGATGGAAAGATAGAAATACTGGTGAGAATAGAGATAGAACCGAATGGCATAGAGTTGAGATAACTTCTGAACCTTTAGTGCGAATTGCTGAACAATATCTTAAAAAGGGATCATCAGTTTACATTGAAGGTCAATTACAAACACAAAAATGGCAAGACCAATCTGGACAAGATAAATACACAACAAAAGTAGTAATGCGGCCCTATAGTAGCCAATTGACAATGCTAGGAAGTAGAAGTGATAGTAGTAATAATGATGGCTTTAATACTGGTGGCGAGCAAAGTGGGTATGATCAAAATTCTGCAAATATCGAGGGAAGCGGAAATCAAACAAATTTGTCTAGTGACTTGGATGATGAAATTCCTTTTTAAACAGTATGTTGCAGTGAGTAGCTTAAGATAAATATATAAAAAAAACTGTCTTAATATTTGTTAAATTTCAAATACATTTATATTTTCTTTTTAGCCTGTTTTAATTGCTAATACATATAGTATTTGCTATACTAATAACTACAAAATGTAGATAATTTAAGCTGTAGGCGCAACTATGAGTGACACTCCTGAAAACGACAACGATCTAACCGAAAAAGAAACCCATTTTCATCAACACGACGGACCCACTATAGCTATAGAAGACGAGATGAAAACATCTTATCTAGACTATGCAATGAGTGTGATAGTTTCGCGTGCAATTCCAGATCTTCGTGATGGTTTGAAGCCTGTTCACCGTAGAATTTTATATGCCATGCATGAAACAAATAACACTTTTGACAAATCTTACAGAAAGTCTGCACGACCTGTTGGAGATGTAATGGGTAAATATCACCCCCATGGCGATGGGGCAATATATGATGCACTTGTGAGGATGGCTCAAGATTTCTCTATGTCACTTCCATTATTAGATGGACAAGGCAACTTTGGGTCGATGGATGGAGATAATGCAGCAGCAATGCGTTATACCGAAGTTAGGATGGAAAAAGTAGCTAACGCACTTTTGTCAGATATCGAAAAAGATACAGTTGATTTCCAAGACAACTATGATGGAAAAGACCGTGAACCGTCTGTTTTGCCAGCGAAATACCCAAATATGTTAGTAAATGGAGCCGGAGGAATTGCGGTCGGTATGGCAACCAATATTCCACCTCACAATTTAGGTGAAATAATCAATGCTACTTTAGCATTGATTGAGGAACCAGACTTAACTTCTGAAGCACTTACACAGCATGTTCCAGCACCAGATTTCCCAACAGGTGGTTTAATTTTAGGCTTAGGTGGAGCAAGAAAAGCATACACTGAAGGCCGGGGAAGCGTGATAATTAGATCAAAAACCCAAATTGAGGAAATTAGAAAAGATCGATTTGCCATAATTATATCTGAAATACCTTACCAAGTTAATAAGGCATCAATGATCGAAAAAATAGCCGAAATGGCTCGTGACAAAAGAATTGAAGGAATTGCGCACGTTCAAGATGAAAGTGACAGAACTGGCGTTCGAGTTGTCGTCGAATTAAAACGCGATGCAACAGCTGAAGTTGTCTTGAATCAATTATTTAAATTTACACCAATGCAAACAAGTTTTGGATGCAACATGCTTGCATTAAATGGTGGAAGGCCGGAGCAATTAACACTCCGAAGATTCTTGACGAGTTTTCTGAAATTTAGAGAAGAAGTCGTTGCTCGAAGAACAGCCTTTGAACTGAGAAAAGCACGTGAGCGAAGTCACATCTTATGTGGGTTAGCCGCAGCTGTGTCTAATGTTGACGAAATAGTGGCAACAATTCGGGGATCGGCTGATCCTGCTGAAGCAAGAGCCAAATTGATGTCACGTAGATGGCCAGCAAAAGATATAATTGAATTTATACAATTAATTGATGATCCAACACATCCAATCAATGAAGATGGAAGTTATAATCTCTCTGAAACTCAAGCAAGAGCAATACTTGAATTAAGATTACAAAGATTGACCGCAATTGGTGTAAAAGAGGTTACAGACGAACTACAGGAATTGGCAGATAAAATTCGTGAATTTTTGGACATATTACGTAGCCGTGATCGAATAATGGAAATTATTTCTAACGAGCTTAAAGATATACAAGAAAACTTTGCAGTGCCAAGGCGTTCAGAAATAATTGATTACATCGATAATATGGAGGACGAAGATCTTATTGAACGTGAAGATATGGTCGTAACTATAACTTCAGGTGGGTATATAAAGAGAACCGCCCTTGCAGAATACAGGGAACAAAAACGTGGTGGTAAAGGCTCCCAAGGAATGACTACCAAAGAAGATGACGTAGTTACACAATTATTTGTGGCAAACACTCACACGCCTTTACTATTCTTCACAACAGACGGAATGGCATACAAACTAAAAACTTGGCGCTTACCGAGGGGTGGTAGAAATACAAAAGGGAAAGCAATAGTCAATATTCTTCCAATCAATCAGGGTGTTTCAATTGCTGCTATAATGCCAGTAGATGCACCAGAAGAAGATTGGGAGAATTTACAAATTGTGTTTGCGACCTCTAGTGGAGGCGTCAGAAGAAATGCACTTTCCGATTTTACAAATGTTAGATCTAACGGAAAAATTGCAATGAAATTACCTGAAAATGTCTTATTAGTTAATGCCAGAATTTGCGACGAAAATATGGATTTCTTATTAACTACTGAAATGGGTAAGGCAATAAGATTTTCCGTAAATGCTGTAAGAATATTTAAAGGTAGAGATAGCATCGGAGTCAGAGGTATAAAACTCGCAGCTAGCGACAATGTAGTATCGATGGCTGTAATACACCATGTAGATGTAACAAGCGAAGAACGATCTGCATATTTTAAAATGCGCAGAGCGATAACCGGCGATGAGACAGGTGAAAGTACAGAAACTGCCTCAGCTCTTTCACAGGAACGCTATGCAGAACTTTCTGCTTTAGAAGAGTGGATACTCGCAATTACAGCGTCTGGATTTGGGAAACGCTCGTCAGCGCATGAATATCGGGTAAGTGGTCGCGGTGGACAAGGAATAACTGCAGCAAACCTGACACGGAGAGAGGACAGAATTGTTGCCAGTTTTACAGTAGAAGAAGAAGATCAAATCATGTTGGTTACATCAACTGGCCAATCGATCAGATGTCCAGTTCAAGGCATATCAAGACAAGGAAGATCTTCATCTGGCGTAAGGGTTTTCAATACAGCTGAAGAGGAAAAAGTGGTCTCTGTTGCTTGGATTGCAGAACAAAACCAAGAAGATGATGAAACCGAGGATGATAGCGAAAATTAAATACGTGAAATCCATTAGTTAGGTGTCTTTTTAAGCACATGAATAAAACATTACATATAATTGGAGCTGGAATGGCAGGCTCTGAAGCCGCTTGGCAAGCTGCAAATCAAGACGTAAATGTTATTATTTACGAAATGCGCCCAAAAATAAAAACCTTTGCTCATCAAACAGAAAACTTTGCTGAGATGGTGTGTTCAAATAGTTTCCGATCAAATGATAGTGAAACAAACGCTGTTGGACTATTACATTGGGAAATGAAAGCAGCAGATGGCCTAATTATTAAAACAGCAGAAAAATATCGATTACCTGCAGGAGGTGCGTTAGCAGTTGATCGAATACTATTATCAGAAGAAATAACTACAAAACTTAAAAATCATCCCAATATTAAGTTTTCCAATAAAGAGGTGACTGACTTACCACCATCAGAGGACGGTAAAACAATTGTTGCAACAGGCCCCCTCACCTCTAGTAAATTGGCGAATGCGATCTTGGAGGTTACTGGGCAAGAATCTCTTGCGTTCTTTGATGCAATTGCACCAATTATTCATACAGATAGCGTTGATTTAAGCAAAACTTGGTATCAATCGAGATATGACAAAGGCGACACTGAGATCGAAAAAAAAGCTTATTTAAATTGCCCTATGAACAAACAACAATATGATTGTTTTATAAACGCTCTTTTAGAGGCTGAGTATACTGAATTTAAACCTGGAGAGATCGACGAAACTCCATACTTTGAAGGCTGCCTACCAATCGAAGTAATGGCTCAAAGAGGTCATGAGACGTTACGGTTTGGTCCTATGAAACCAGTAGGACTAACAAACCCCCATAATCCAAGTGAGAAACCTCATGCAGTTGTGCAATTAAGGCAAGATAACAAGCTTGGGACACTACTGAATATTGTTGGGTTTCAAACCAAAATGAAATACGGATCGCAGCTAGAAGTATTGAAAATGATCCCTGGTCTCGAAAATGCCAACTTTGCTCGACTAGGCGGAATACATCGCAATACTTTCATCAACTCTCCCACACTCTTGGATCACGAAATGAGATTGAAAACCCATAAACATATTCGTTTTGCTGGACAAATAACTGGAGTAGAGGGTTATGTTGAAAGTGCGGCGATGGGTTTATTAGCTGCTAGATTGGCAATAAATGAAATAAAAGGGAAGAAATCTGAGTTACCACCAATCGAAACTGCAACTGGATCCCTATTAAATCATATTACTAAAGGAGCAAATAAAGATACCTTTCAACCAATGAATGTAAACTTTGGACTTTTTCCACCAGTTTTAGGTGTAAAAAACGGTCGTAGAAACCGTAAAGAACGATATCAGGCATACACTGAAAGAGCTAAACAAGCGTGGTTAAGTTGGCTAAAATAACTTAATTTAAAGGATAGAAAAAAGTGCCTACAAGATTTGCACCCTCTCCAACAGGATTTCTTCACTTAGGCCATGCATATTCAGCCTTAACAGCATGGGAAATATGTCAAAAAAATGACAAACGGTTTATATTAAGGATTGAAGATATCGACTACCAAAGATGTAAACCAGAATATGAGCAAAGTATTTTGCAAGATTTGCAATGGCTAGGAATCAAATGGGAAGAGCCTATTTTAAAACAAAATACTAGGTTAAGTACGTATAAAGAAGTAATTGAAATACTTCTAAATAAAAATTTACTATACCCTTGCTCGTGTACGAGGAAGGGTATCAATCAGGCACTCTTAGCCCCGCAAAACGCATCTCCCACTACAAATTATCCTGGCACTTGTAGGCTGAGGTTGATGTCTGAAAAAAATAAAACTGATAATATACGATTAAATGTAAGTAAAGCAATGCGTTATATTAAAAACTTAAATCATAAAAACCTTACTTTTACTGATAATTTTTATAAAAATATTAAACATCAAATAAATGAAAACTCACCATATTTGCAAGATGATATAATAATAGCAAGAAAGGACATTGGAACTTCGTATCATTTAAGTGTTGTTGTGGACGATGCGTATCAGGATATAACTCACGTCGTTCGTGGTGATGATCTTCTTCATTCGACGCCAATACAAAGATTGTTACAGGCTATATTGGAACTACCCGAACCTATGTACCACCATCATAAACTCATTAAAGACAATAATGATAATAAATTGGCAAAACGCCTTTTATCAAAGCCTTTACGTAGTTATATTAATGAAGGGTTAACAATTACTGAATTAAAAAATAAATTTACTAATAAATGAATTACAAAGTATTTTAAACTATTGATTTATATTAATTAAACCTTTTAGTGTTAGAAAAATTTAATACGGTGCACGGTAAATAAATGTCAAACGAAACAGATTTAATCAACTTATATTCTACAAAAATTCTAAGCTTAGCAGCTAAAATTCCCTTAAATAAACGATTAATAAATCCTCATGCAACTGTCAGAAAACACTCACCTATCTGTGGATCTACTGTAATAGTTGATATTAAGATAATAAACGGTGTTGTGATGGAATACGGTCAAGACGTTAAAGCATGCGCATTAGGACAAGCTGCTGCTTCCGTTCTAGGACAAAAAATTATCGGCTTATCAGTAGAAGAAATTAAAATTGGTAGAGATCAATTGGGCCATATGTTGACTAATGATGGACCAGTCCCAGATGCACCTTTTGAAGGGTTTGAGCCATTAAAATCTGCTAAGACATATACGAACAGACACTCATCAATTATGTTAGCTATAGAGGCTACATTAGATGCGATAGATCAGTGTGATCCAGAATAACAATCTGTTATAAAAAAGATGGAATGTAGAGAACTGTCAAAAGTGAAAATACTATTAAGCCACACGCAATTGAGTCGATTAATAAGGTTTTGTTTGAATATTTAATTATTCTTTGCGTTTCTTTAATCATACGTTTGTTCTCCTTGTGTTCCATATTAGTAACAACACAAAAAGAACATAACAAGAACATATTTCAAATAATTGCTAACCTATTGAAATTAAACGAATAGAATTTTCTCTTTCCATTAAATATAACAGATTTTGAGCTGCTTTACCTCTCACTCCACTCAAATTTGGATCTTGATTTAACAATATTCGAGCATCCTGATGAGCTATTGACATCAATTTAGCATGCGCAACCATGTCAGCAATTCTAAATTTCGGAAGTCCAGATTGCTCCAAACCAATTAGATCACCTCCACCACGCAATTTTAAATCATTTTCAGCAATAATAAACCCATCTTCTGTTTCCCTCAATATTGATAATCTATTTATTGCTGTACCGCTCGTAGATCCATCAAATAACAATAGACAACTACTTTCAACTGAGCCCCTACCGACTCTACCTCTCAATTGGTGCAGTTGGGCCAAGCCAAACCTTTCCGCATGCTCAATCACCATTATTGATGCATTTGGAACATCTACTCCGACTTCGATTACTGTAGTAGCAACCAAAATCTTAATTTTACCTGATACAAAATTTTTCATAGTTTCATCTTTTTCTGATGGCTTCAGTTGACCATGAATAATTCCCACCAAATTATCATTAAAAAACTTCCTTAAAAATAAAAACCTATCTTCAGCAGAAGTTAAATCTAAAACTTCACTTTCTGAAACCAAAGGACAAACCCAATAAATTTGCTTATCATCCTCGATCGCCTTTTTTAACCGCTCTACTATCTCATTTAAACGACTGTTTGAAACTAAAACTGTTTTTATAGGCTTTCTCCCAATCGGTTTCTCATCGATAATTGAAAGATCCATATCGCCATATTGGGCTAATGAAAGAGACCTTGGAATTGGAGTAGCACTCATTACCAACACATCAACAGCTCCCCCTTTTTCGCTCAATTCCATGCGTTGTCTAACGCCAAACCTATGCTGTTCATCGATTATGCTTAATCGTAAATCATTGTAAATCACATCAGGTTGGAAAAGAGCGTGTGTGCCAATTAAGATATCTATTTTACCCAATTGAAGTTTAGATAAAATAAGGTTCCTTTGGGAACCCTTATCTCTACCAGTTAATATTTCAATATTCAGATCAAAATCTAACAACATTTCTTTTAGAGTGGTAAAATGTTGGCGAGCAAGGATTTCACTCGGCGCCATTAGTGCAGCTTGTCCTCCAGCCTCAACAATTGAAAGCATCGCCATAATGGCAACTAAGGTTTTTCCAGACCCTACGTCTCCCTGTAAAAGCCTGTTCATCCTATGAGATTTGGAAATATCGTCAATTATTTCATTTTTTGCATTAATTTGAGCATCAGTTGGAGAAAACGGCAAAGACGATAATAACTTCTCAATGTAGTTATCATCTGACGTAGATGCAAATCCCAAAGAGGATTTTTTTGATTGACGCGCAATTGCTAAAGTCAACTGATGAGAAAAAAACTCATCATAAGCTAATCTTTGACGTGCAACATCTAAAGCATCAAGATCCTTATATAATTTAGGGGAATGAACACTTTGAATTGCATTTTTCCAGGAAGGCCAGTTTTCTCTCTCTTTTAAATTCGGCTCAATCCACTCATCTAACTCAGGGGCAAATCTTAGTGCACTTTTTACACTTTTATTAATAACCTTTTGGGATATACCAAATGTTAATGGGTATATTGGTTCTACTTTTGGAATTTCCGAAATCCTATTTTCGTCAACTACAAATTCTGGGTGTGTCATTTGAATTACTGAATCAAAACTTTCTACCTTCCCAGAAACAACACAAATACGATCTATCGGGAATATATTCCTAAGCCACTCAACGCGCGGATGAAAGTAAATAAGATTAAACTTCGTTTTATCATCACATACTTCAATACGATAAGGTTTTCCTTTAATAAAATTAGGTAAATGATTGATAACTTTAATTTTAACAGTCACAGTAGAAGGAATATTTACATCTAAAACTGAATTACTCAAGGACCTGTCACATATCGAATGCGGAACATGAAATAACACATCTTTTGGATATTTAATATCAAGATTACCTAAACGATCTGACAGTTTCGAACCAACACCAGTTAGGTTTGTGAGGCTAGCGAATAAAGGGAATAAAATTTCTGGCCTGCCTACCATTACTCATCCATTCCTATCATCCCAACCCAATCATTCTCATCTATAACTTCTATTCCTAAATCTTTAGCTTTTTTAGCTTTGGAACCAGCGCCTGGGCCAGCTACGACCAAATCAGTTTTAACCGAAACAGATCCAACAACGCGCGCGCCTAAACGCTCTGCATGCATTTTCGCTTCACCTCTAGACATTTTCTCCAACGTGCCGGTAAAGACAATTTTCTTTCCCGAAATTAGATTATTCAAAGATTGAGTAACCTCTGGCGTTGTAATATCTAATTTACCGATTAATCGATTAATTTCAGATCTTTGATTTTCATTTCCAAATGTATCAAGAAGTGAACCCGCAAGAGTTTCGCCAACTCCATCAATAGAAATTAAATCAGCCCAAGTCTCAATATCATTAGAACATACTGCATCCATTGCCTTAGAAAAAGTATTCCAATTCAAATAATGGCGAGCAAGTAATTTAGAAGCACCTTCACCTAAATGACGAATACCCAATGAAAACAGTAATTTATTTAAGGAAATTAATCTTTTCTCTTTAATTGCTGTTACTAAATTATCTGTTGATTTCTTGCCCCAACCATCTTTATTAACTAAATCTAAAAAATAATTTTCTTCTAAATCAAATATTTCTGAAGGTTTCTTAACCCAACCATCATTAAAAAATTGCTCAATCTGCTTCTCACCCAAACCATCAATATCAAAAGCTCCTCGGGAAACAAAGTGTTTCAATTTTTCGATTACCTGCGCTGGACAATTCGTTATATTAACACAACGCCTAATTGCATCCTTAGGATCACGCGTGGCGATTGAACCGCAACTAGGGCATTCTGATGGAAATACAAAACTTTGTGAATTTAAATCACGTTTTTTTAAATCAACATCTGCAACTTTTGGAATTACGTCACCTGCCCTATATATTTGAACCCAATCACCCTCTCTTAAGTCTTTTCCTTCTCTGATTGGCATTCCATCACCACCAAAACCAGTTATATAGTCTTCATTATGTAATGTAGCATTCGACACCACCACTCCACCAACGTTCACTGGTTTTAATCGCGCAACAGGTGATATCGCCCCAGTTCGCCCTACTTGCACTTCAATTTTTTCTAATACAGTCCAAGCCAGTTCAGCTGGGAATTTGTGAGCAATTGCCCACCTAGGCGTTGACGTTGTAAATCCTAATCGATTTTGGAACTTAATGTCATCAACTTTATAAACAACACCATCTATATCATAACCAATAGAATTTCGTTGCTGTTCAATAAAATTAAAATGAATTAATAACTCTTTAACTGTATCGACTTTTACTGTTAACGAATTAGTCTCAAAACCAAGAGATTTTAATTTCATAATGGCTTCTAAATGAGTCTCACCCAATGGCTCAGATATTTCACCCCAAGAATATGCAAAAAAACCTAAGGGACGCTTTCTTGTAATACTAGAATCCAGCTGTCTTAATGAACCAGCTGCGGCATTACGAGGGTTTGCAAAGATTTTTTCATTTTTCTCTTGTTGTTTTTTATTTAATTTAAAAAAATTCTTATGAGACATATAAACCTCACCTCTGACCTCTAAAACCTTCTGAGTTGAATCCAAAGTTTTTGGGATACAACTTATTGTTTTGGCATTATTGGTCACATCCTCACCGATTTCACCATCACCTCTAGTTACAGCATGCACTAGAAAACCATTTTCATATCTTAGTGATAGAGATAAACCATCAATTTTTGGTTCGGCAATATAGCTTACTATCTCACCCTGCTTAAGCCCTAAATGCTTGCGTATTCTCAATTCAAATTCATTCAGATCTTCCTCATTAAATGCATTTCCGAGTGAAAACATTTTTTTTGCATGTTTAATTTTTGCAAAACCGGTAGCTGGTGAGGCACCAATTACTTCACTTGGGCTGTCACTTCTTTTTAACTTTGGAAAATGAAGCTCTATCCTTTGATTTAATTTTTTTAATTCATCAAATTTGGCATCAGACATAATTGGATCATCATCTTGATGATAAGATCTATTGGCCCGTTTCAATAATATCGAGAGGCGAGCCAACTCTTTAACAGCTTCAGCATTTGAATAATTATCAATATTATTTTTCTCAACCATACCTGCTCCAGGGTTCAAAATATAACAATTATATAATAACTTATACTAGCATGACGTCTAGAATAGATTTAAATAAAGAACAAATTATAACGTTTAATTGCAGGTTAAACTATCATATTGTCACTATGAAACCTTACTTGTGGCTGTTGAGTGCATTATATATATAGACCCAAACTAATTGAGGCTAAAATGGCAGTAAAATTAAATTCTTTAGGCTTTGCTAAGGACCCTTCAAAAACAAGGGTCGTGGTAGCCATGTCCGGTGGTGTCGACAGTTCAGTCGTAGCAGCAATGTTAAAAGACCAAAACTATGATGTAATTGGCGTTACACTTCAACTGTACGACCATGGAGCAGCATTAGCAAAAAAAGGTGCTTGCTGCGCTGGACGAGACATTCATGATGCCCGTAAAATTGCTCAATCAATGGACTTTCCACATTATGTCCTGAATTACGAAAATATGTTTAAGGAAAATGTAATAGATGAATTTGCAGAAAGCTACCTTGCAGGCTCCACCCCCGTTCCATGCATAAGGTGCAATGAGAAAGTTAAGTTTAGAGATCTTCTCGAGACAGCAAAAGATTTAGATGCAGACTGCATGGCAACTGGCCATTACATTCAACGCATGCAAGGCAAGGTTAGAGCAGAACTACATTGCGCAGCAGATATAAACAAAGACCAAAGTTACTTTCTCTTCACAACAAAACAAAATCAACTAGATTTTTTAAGATTCCCATTAGGTCATTTGAACTCAAAAGCAGAGACCCGCAAATTAGCTCAAAAATATGGCTTATCAGTAGCTAACAAACCTGATAGTCAAGATATTTGCTTTGTTCCAAATGGATCGTACGCAGATGTCATTAAAAAGCTAAAACCTGAAGCAATTGAGCCTGGTGATATTGTTAACCTAGACGGTGAAATACTTGGACAACATAATGGAATAATTAATTACACCGTGGGGCAACGTCGCGGCATAGGTATTGGAGGAGGTAATCCATTATATGTTATAAAATTAGATGCAAAAAATAGACAAGTGATAGTTGGATCAAAGGCCTCATTAGCCACCAAAAAAATCTTAATTAAAGATGTGAATTGGATAGGCGACACAGCTTTTAACGAACTTAAAATTAGAAACATGAACGTACGCGTTCGTTCAACAACCATGCCAAAAGAAGCAATAGTCGAACCTACTGGGAAAACCACTGCTTCAGTGACCTTTGCACTTGCTGAAGAAGGTATAGCGCCTGGCCAGGCTTGCGTATTTTATGAACAAGATAGTACACGAATTTTAGGTGGTGGTTGGATTACTAAAGAATGAAACAAATATAAATAATAAATTACTAAGGTAAAATTAACATGACTATTTCCAAAGTTTTAAATCAAATAGATAATGATCTACCCGATTCACTTGAACGATTATTTGAACTCTTACGAATTCAATCAATTTCCACTGATCCAGCTTATAAAGATGAATGTCAAAAAGCTGCTGATTGGCTCGTATCAGATCTGAATTCAATTGGGTTTAATGCGAGTAAAAGGGAAACTCCAGGACATCCAATGGTAATAGGCCACTCAGAAGGAGCAGGGCCACATATTATGTTTTATGGACATTATGACGTTCAACCTGCCGATCCTTTAGAATTGTGGTCCAATCCTCCTTTTGAACCAATAATTGAAGATACAAAAAAGGGTAAAGTCATTAGAGCTAGAGGAGCGTCTGATGATAAAGGTCAATTAATGACTTTTGTGGAAGCCTGTAGGGCCTGGCAAAAAGTCAACGGACAGTTACCAGTTAAAGTTTCTATACTCTTTGAAGGTGAAGAAGAAAGTGGATCACCATCACTGGTTCCATTTATGAAAACAAATGCTAGCGAACTAACCGCAGATATTGCTTTAATTTGTGACACCGGCCTCTACGGGGAAGAAACTCCCGCAATTATCACAATGCTAAGAGGTATAGTAAAAATTGAACTTCAAATTACTGGACCCTCCCGTGATTTACATTCAGGGATGTATGGTGGCATTTCAATAAATCCAATTCGGGTTTTGAATAAAATATTAGCAGGATTACACGACGACAAAGGAAAAATAACACTTCCAAAGTTTTATGAGGGTGTTTCAGAACTGCCAGAGGAAATAGCGACGCAATGGGAAAACCTCTCTTTTGATCATTCACATTTTTTAAAAGAAGTTGGCCTTTCAGAACCAGCTGGTGAACTTGATAGGTCACCCCTAGAAATGATTTGGTCCAGACCAACTTGTGATGTTAATGGGATATCAGGAGGCTATGAAGGTGATGGATTTAAAACAGTTCTACCTTCTAAGGCTTCTGCTAAAATAAGCTTCAGGTTAGTTGGAGATCAAAATCCAATAAAAATAATTGAGAGTTTAAAAGCTTACGTTCAAGAGAACTTACCTCAAGATTGTAGCGTACATTATATCGAAGAAACCCCTTCTAAAGCCACACATATGTCAACAGACAACCCTGCCTTCGAAAAAGCAAGGCAAGCACTCTCACTCGAATGGCCAAAGGATGCCACTTTTGTAGGGTGTGGCGGATCTATTCCGATTGCTGGGCATTTCAAAGATATTTTAGATACTGACGCAATGTTAATTGGCTTTGGGAAAGATGATGATCAGATACACTCCCCAAACGAAAAATACGACCTTTCAAGTTTTCACCGTGGAATTAGAAGCTGGGCAAGAATTTTAGATAAACTATCAGAGGAATAGATAATGGCTTTAAAACCATTAGGATCCATGAGTGATGAAGCAGTAAAACTTCAGCAGCAATTACGTGAGAAAAATACAAATTTTGTTGATAATATTGATATGTCTGATTTGAGAAAAAGTATAGATGACGAATGCAAATTAGCATCAGAGTTAGCTATCAAACAATTTCCTTGTAAGATTTCATATTTAAATATTGATGGCGTGAAAACTATGCAAATTCTACCAAAAAATGTTATAAAAGGTAGACAAATTTTGTATATTTTTGGAGGTGGATTTACGACAGGATCACCCTTTAACGATTTAGTTATAAGCGCTCAGATTGCAAATTATACTAAATCAACTGTTTTTTGTCCTTATTACAGGCTTGCTCCAGAAAATCCTTTTCCAGCGGCATTAGATGATGTTTTTAAAGTTGCTAAACAACTTTGGAGCATATCTAACAATCCTCCATTACTAATGGGTGAAAGTGCGGGCGCAACACTGGCACTTTCACTTACTCACTTATTGAAAAAGCACAGACTTAATATGCCAGCTAGAATGGGATTATTGTCTCCTGCTAGTGATTTTTATACTGAAGGCGATAGCTTTATCTTTAATGAAAATAGAGATCCAATATTAACTTTAGAAAACGTTACCGCAGTATCTAGTATATATGCTGGAAACACTAAACTTGATAATCCACTTTTGTCACCAATATTTGGTTCATTTGATAAGACATACCCAAAGACCTTGATGACAAGTGGTACTCAAGATTTGTTTTTGAGCTCTTGTATAAGATTAGCCAAAATTATGAGAGAAGCTGAGGTTGACGTTGAACTTAGAGTTTGGGAAGGAATGTGGCATGTATTTGAATATTATCAAGAAATTCCAGAATCCACACAATCATTAAAAGAAATCAGTTCATTTTTTGAAGAAGCCTTTTAACGCCCCTCAAATTTCGCTGGTCTCTTTTCTAAAAAGGCGCTTACCCCTTCTAAAAAATCTCTTGACCGCCCAACTTTTCCTTGAATTTTAGCTTCCATTGCCAATTGTTCATCTAAAGTATGGTTCCAACTCTCACGCAGTGCTAATTTCATTTGAGAAAATGCTAACGTTGGCCCTTTTGCAAGGTATTCTGCGCGTGCACGCCAGGTTTCTTCAAATTTTTCATCAGGAACTGCTTCCCAAATCAACCCCCACTCATCAGCTTTGTTCGCTGAAATTTTTTCAGCGAACAAAGAGGCACCCAGTGCTTTAGCAAATCCCATAGATCTGGGCATCGTGTAAGTGCCACCTGCATCAGGAATTAATCCAATTCGACCAAAAGCTTGAAGAAAATAGGCACTTTCTGAGGCTATTACAATATCTGCCGCTAATGCCAAGTTTGCTCCTGCACCTGCAGCGGGCCCATTGACCGCAGAAATAGTTGGAATAGGACATTCAAAAATAGCTTTTAACATTGGCTCATATGTTTTCTTTAAGGATTGCTCCATATCAAGATTTGCAGCATTTGCACGATCTCCCAAATCTTGACCAGTGCAAAAAGCTTTATCTTTTCCAGTCAATACAACGACTCTTGCTTCAACAGCAGCTCTTTGAAACGCATTCTCTATTTCTGCTCTCATCTGGACAGTTAAGGCATTCATAACCTTAGGCCTATTAAGTGTTACGAGAGCTATGTCATTTTCAACACGATATCTAATTGTTTCATACTTCATAAAAATACCCTAAATAAAAACCAGTTATACGTTTACAATATTAGTTTAAGTAAAACGTCAATCCTTCAATATATCTTTAATACGTTGTTCATCTTTTTCAGAAAGTGGAATGTTACTAGTATGAGTCTTATTTTTAAATGACCAAAACGCAATTATGGAACCAAATACAAGCATTATTGGTCCACACAACCAAAGTAGTAAATTCGACCACCCAAATGCTGGCATTAGTAAAACATACTCCCCATATCTGCTAACAATATAATCAGTGATTTCCTTATTTGATTCACCTAAAACAAGCCGCTCTCGAACTAAAAGTCTAAGATCCTTAGCCAATTCAGCGTTACTATCGTCGATACTTTCATTTCTACATACCAAACATCTCAAATTTTTTGATATCCCACGAGCTCTCTCTTCTAACTTAGGATCGTTTAACACTTCGTCTGGCTCTACAGCAAAAACACTAGTTGAGTTCATCAAGATCCATGCAAAGAAAATTAAAACTTGAAAACCAGTTAAAACTTTATTCATTAAATGAAACCTTTGACGCTCTAGTTGTTCCTACAGAAAAACGAAGCCTCCTATCTGATATGCTTAAAATTCCCCCAGCTGCCATGAATAATGCGCCAAACCATATCCAGTTTGCAAATGGTTTTAAGTAAGTTCTAACTGACCAGCCTCCATCATCTTGCTCTTCACCAATAACCAAATAAAGATCTCGAGTAATACCTTGATCAATAGACGCTTCAGTGGTCCACATCCTAGCAATTGGGTAATACCTTTTCTCAGGTAACATAGTTCCTATTAATTTATCGTTATTTTTAACAATAAACTCACCGCGAGTTACCAAATAATTTTTTTCAGAACTATTGGTCACACCTTTGAAAAAAAAGTTATAAGAACCTACATCAAAACTTTCACCTGTCTTGATTATTCTAATATCCTCAATTTCCCACGCAGTAATTGCCGCTATCCCAAAAATTGTAATTCCAAGGCCACTATGTGCCATAAACTTTCCAAAATCTGACCTATGAAGTCCTAAAAGACGTTTAATTTTTATTCTTAATGTATTTCCTCTTGTACGGCTCCAAACGTCACCTATTGAACCACAAATTAACCATGTTGCCAGAGAGACCCCAACTGGCGCCATCATACGCCCTCCCGTCTGCATAACCCAGACAATTGATCCCAGTGAAATACCCAATATTAAAGCTGGCCATAAAGCTATCATTGTTCGTCCAAGGTTACCTCTTTTCCAAGCCAAGCTAGCCCCAACAGGCAATACTATGGCAATTGCAATAAAGAATGGAGTAAATGCTATATCAAAAAAAGGTGCCCCAACACTAAGTTTTTTACCAAAAATTAAATCTGCAAATAATGGCCATAAAGTACCAATAAATACAACAAATGCAGAAACAACTAATAATAAATTGTTAAGAATTAGTGCGCTTTCTCGACTAACTAGCGAAAAGGTATTTTTGGAAGTAATTTTTTTAGATCTAAAAGCAAACAATGTTAAACCACCACCAGTTGCCAAAAATATAATAATTAAAATAAAGACACCTCTAGTAGGATCAGTAGCAAAAGCGTGAACCGATGTTATGATACCAGATCGAACGATAAATGTTCCAATCAAAGAAAAAGAAAAAGCTAAGATAGCCAATAAAATAGTCCAATTTTTTAAAATTTCTCGTTTTTCCAGAACAATCGCTGAATGTAATAGCGCACCAGAAACAAGCCAAGGCATGAACGATGCATTTTCAACTGGATCCCAGAACCACCATCCTCCCCAACCCAATTCATAGTAAGCCCACCAACTACCCATCGCAATTCCAATCGTCAAGAAAGTCCATGCTAATAATGCCCAAGGCCTTACCCACCTCGCCCATATGGCATCAACTCTACCTTCCATCAAAGCCGCAATTGCAAAACTGAATGACATCGAAAGCCCTACATAGCCCATATATAAAAATGGTGGGTGAAAAGCTAAACCAGGATCTTGAAGTAAAGGGTTTAAATCATGACCATTTAATGGTGCTATTGAGTAACGCTCGAAAGGATTTGATGTAAACAAAATAAAAGCAAAAAAACAACTAGCTATTGCCGATTGGACAGACAATACTCTGGCCTTAAAATCTGTACGTAAATTACTTCCAAAACAAGCAACTAGAAATCCAAAAAATGTAAGTATTAAAACCCACAACAGCATAGAACCTTCATGGTTACCCCAGGTGCCACTGATTTTATACAGCATAGGTTTCAATGAATGGGAATTTTCAACAACCAGCTTTACAGAAAAATCTGACGTAATAAACGCATTCATTAAAGCCCCAAAACTAATAAACGTGAGTAAAAATTGAAAAGAAGCTAATGGCCCTGATAATCTTATCAAATTTGACCATTTGTATTTTATACCTATCATTGGCACAATCAACTGAACGATCGAAAGACTGAAAGCTAAGATCAGAGCTAAATGTCCAAGTTCTATTATCATTATAACCCTTTTCTATATATCTAAAGAATAGCTTAAACTGCGTTAACTTCAAATGCGAAAGAAGAAATTTATATTTTTTAGTATTTTTTAAATATATAATTACATTAGTAATTTATACTAAGCTATTGAAATAATTTATTTTATTGGCTTGTAATAACCTTGTTCTTTTAATGTGTCCATAATCTCTTTTGGGATGTAATTTTCATCATGTTTGGCCAATACTTCTGCAGCAATAAAAATACCATTAATTAAATTTCCAGTTGCTATAACTCCTTGACCCTCTCTAAACAGATCAGGTAAAATCCCAACAAACGTAATGGTAACGTCGTTTGCCCTATCGGTAACCTCAAATTGATGTTTTTTACCTTTAATCCAACTATTATCCTTAACCAAGCCCCCTATTCGAAAAAATTCAGTTGGCAGAGGTGGACTTTCAATCACCTGAGAGGGGGAACGAAAGTATTGGATACCGTCTCGCATAGCATAACCAATTAATAACGTTGCTAATGCCAACGAGATACTAAAAATTATTATAAGTTGAATTCGTCTTCTTTTCTTTAAACTTACCATTAAGGAAACAATGGTGCCATCAACAGTCCACTATCTTCCTTAATTCCAAGCATAAGGTTAGCATTCTGAATTGCCTGTCCAGAAGAACCTTTCGTAAGATTATCTAATGTTGAAAAAACTCGGCATCTACCAGAACGCCTATCTGGAACAACACCAATATGAACAAAATTCGATCCTCGCACATGTCGAGTTGCTGGTGACTCACCTAAAGGTAAAATAGAGATAAAAAACTCATCATTATACTTTTTCACTAAAGATTCATGGACTTGGTCGGCATCCCCTTTAACATAGATGGTTGCTAATATTCCTCTATTTTGTGGTAACAAATGAGGTGTAAAAGTAACTTCAACTTGCCTTTTAGCAACCTTACTAAACTCCTGATCAAATTCTGCTGTATGCCTGTGTTTTGCTACGTTATAGGCATGAAAACCTTCAGAAACCTCAGAGTGGAGTATAGCTTCACTGGGTGATCGCCCCGCCCCAGATACTCCGGTCGCCAGATCAATTATTATATCATCTAAGTCAATCACACTATCCTCTATAAGAGGTAACAATGGGTACAAACCAGTGGCGGCATTACAGCCAGTACATGCCACTAAATTAGCACCTCTGATATCTTCTCGATAGTACTCAGTTAAACCATAAACTGCATGTTTTTGAAGGTCTAAGGCGTCATGTGGCTTGCCGTACCATTTTTCATAAACTTTTGGATCTCGAATCCTAAAATCAGCAGATAAATCAACAACTTTCAAATGTTTTGGGAGGCTTTTTACTACTTTTTGACTTGTAGCATGAGGTAAGGCGCAAAATACTAAATCAATTGAGTCAAAATCAATTTGTTCAATTTTAACTAAGTTTGGGAGCTTTAAATGCCTAAGATGAGGAAATACTTTTTCCACAGCCATCCCAGCCTTACGATCAGCTGAAAGTGCACTTATACTGAAAGAAGGATGAGTGGCTATCAAACGGATTAATTCTGCCCCTGTATAGCCACTAGCACCCAATATCGCTATTTTATACGATCCAGTCAAAAGAACTTCTCCTAAAAATTTATAAACATTCATTAAAGCTTATATCCTAAACCTTCAATAATTTTATCAAATTATAATTTTAACCTTTAAAAGTTTATAAAAAAAGTTAATTAAAACGTATCAAGAAGAGTTAACCAAACATATCAGTATAAGATAGAGCGAGAATTAAGAGATGAATTATCAAGTGCCACTTTCAGATATGAAGTTTATGTTAGAAAATGTTGTGGATTATAATAATTTAAGTTCCACAAACCATTTTGAAGATACATCTTTAGAAACGACCTCAGCTATCTTAAATGAAGCGGCTAAATTAGCTGAAGAAGTTTTATCGCCACTTCAAAGAGTCGGCGATCTAAATCCAGCAATTCTCGAAAATGGCGTAGTCAGAACCTCACCTGGCTTTTCAGAAGGTTATAAGGCAGTGGCTGAAGGAGGTTGGATTGGCGTTGCCGCAAATCCCAAATATGGTGGTATGGGATTGCCTTTAACAATACAAACTTGTGTAAATGAAATGATGAATGGAGCGTGCCTATCGCTCTCACTAAACCCGTTAATGTCTCAAGGGCAAATTGAGGCTTTAGAACATCATGCCAATGATGATATAAAATCCTTATACCTTCCAAAACTTATCTCTGGTGAATGGTCTGGAACTATGAACCTAACAGAACCGCAAGCTGGGTCAGATGTGGGGGCGCTAACATCAAAGGCTTTTGATAAAGGTGATGGTAGTTATTCTATCAGCGGACAAAAAATTTACATCAGTTGGGGAGATAATGATTTTACAAAAAATGTTTGCCACCTTGTTTTGGCGAGATTACCAGATAGCGCTCCAGGTACAAAAGGTATTAGTCTTTTCATAGTACCAAAGTATATTCCAAATTATGATGGCAGCTTAGGAATTAGAAATAATCTTAGAGTAATTTCACTTGAGCATAAGGTTGGGCTTCATGGATCTCCAACAGCAGTAATGGAGTACGACAAGGCTAAAGGTTGGTTAATTGGTGAGGAAAATCAAGGCATGAAAGCCATGTTTACAATGATGAATAATGCAAGGTTGGGAGTTGGTGGTGAGGGTTTAGGTGTAGCAGAAGCCGCCTTGCAAAAAGCTGTGAAATTTGCCTCTCAACGAATACAAGGGAAGTCTCCAACGAACCAAACTGGTTCAATAATTGATTTTGCAGATGTACGTCGAATGTTATTAACGATGAAGTCAAAAACTTATGCTGCTAGAGCCATCTGTTTAGCAACAGCCGTCGCAATAGATATGAGCAAAGCGACCAACAACAAAAACTGGACATCTCGTGCTGCATTATTAACGCCAATGGCTAAAGTTTTTGGAACTGAAACTGGGATCGAAGTTTCCAACTTAGGGATACAAATACATGGTGGCATGGGGTTTGTTGAGGAAACAGGTGCAGCTCAATTTTGGAGAGATGTAAGAGTAACATCAATTTATGAAGGTACAAACGGCATCCAGGCTATAGATTTAGTTTCAAGAAAATTGATGGATGGTGGCCAAGCAGTTTTTGAATTAATAAATGAGATCAACGATCTCTGTATTAATACACCCAACGAACTAATAAAACTATCATCTGAACTAAAAATAGCCTCTGATACGTTAAGTGAGGCTACACATTGGATGGTAATGCAAGAAAATCTAAATGAACGCTTAGCAGGCGCGACCCCTTATCTTGAATCTTTTGCATTAGTTCTTGGTGCATTTTTTCACTTAAAGGGAGCTATTGCAGATGATAAAACTCAAAGTCGTGTTAAATTAGCTAGTTTTTACATGAATCATATTTTACCATCAGTTTTTAGTCTTTGTAAGAGTGCAACCGCTGGCTCAGCTGATATTTATAAATTAAGTGCAAAAGAATTAAACGTAATTTAAAAAGTAATTCCTTATGAAGTGGTAGACTATTATTTTTTTAGTGATTTTTTTTCATCTTTAGTGAGTGGATTATTCCAAACATTATTACTAAGACCAAGTTCATGCTTCATAGGTTTAGTTTTACCTTTAGTAACTTTGCCACCTTTATTTAAGAATGCATCAATCAATGCTTGATCAGTCTTCTCTTTTGGTGTGCCAGACATTGACATAATATTTCCCTTTGTTTGGTTAAGTTTATGGTAACAACATTTAATGTGGCCGAATAGCATTATTTTAGTTAATTTCAATCAACACCCTGTATTGTCAACTCCCCAAGGTGTTTTTGTATTACATACTTTACTCCATCTATCTTTGCTCCAAAAAGGTATGCGTAGTTATGGACAAACAGATACCAATAATGGTTGATAATATGTGGAACCAATATGCTAAGATTGTCAGCAAGAACTTCTATCCTAATCGAATGATAGCTTAACAACCTTTGCATGGCGTAGAAGTCTAACAAAAAAAGGCAGTTATTTTACTAACTGCCTTTTTATTAACAATTTTATTAAGAAGT
>ENA-OSJC01000772-OSJC01000772.1-marine-metagenome-genome-assembly--contig:-NODE-772-length-29492-cov-6.976883_pt1 | contig 29492 bp, 30 predicted proteins | sample MGYA00237885_ERZ534234 | MGnify/ENA primary metagenome ERZ534234 (study PRJEB26413, sample SAMN06343907) | marine metagenome | isolation source: coastal waters | place: Atlantic Ocean: West Antarctic... | reverse complement strand
ATATGGTTTGGGATAGAGCAAGAATATACATTTTTTGAAGGCCGCAATCCTCTTGGTTGGCCCGAAGGCGGTTACCCAGCACCACAAGGACCTTTTTATTGTGGAGTAGGTGCAGATGAAGTATTTGGTCGTGAAATTGTTGAAGACCATTTAGATTTATGCCTTGAGGCTGGGTTAGAATTATCTGGAATTAATGCCGAAGTGATGCCAGGTCAATGGGAGTATCAAATTGGACCACTAGGACCACTAGAGGTAGCAGACCAAATGTGGATTTCAAGATGGTTGCTTTATAGAATATCTGAAGATTATGGAGTAAGCGCAACATTGCACCCAAAACCTGTAAAAGGCGATTGGAATGGGGCGGGAGCACATATAAACTTTAGTACTCAGTCTATGCGAGAAGAAGGCGGCCTAAAGGTAATTGAAGATGCTTGTGAAAAGCTTAGCAAAAAACATAGTGAACATATTGCCGTTTATGGCGCTCATAACGAGGAAAGATTGACAGGCGAGCATGAAACACAATCAATTTCTGAATTTAGCTATGGTGTAAGCGATCGTGGTGCATCTATTAGAATACCAATGCAAACTTCTAATGATGGATATGGGTATCTTGAAGATCGACGACCATCTTCTAATATGGATCCATATCAAGCTTGTGCAATATTGATTGAAACTACCTGTAGTTAACGATAGAAGAGATGTAGTTTATGCTCTCAACACAGCTACTTTCTTGGTATTCAGAAAATAAGAGAGACCTTCCATGGAGACTCACTAAAGATCCATATAAAATTTGGATTTCAGAAATCATGTTGCAACAAACTCAAGTAGTGACTGTTATTCCTTATTATAAAAAATGGATGAATAGTTTTCCAAATATGCAAACATTAGCAAATGCTGACTATAATTATGTATTAAAGCATTGGGAAGGACTTGGATATTATTCTCGATGTAAAAATATTCACTTAACAGCAAATGCATTAGACAATAATTTTCCAAATACATTTAATGAACTTATTAAATTGCCGGGCATTGGTGAATATACAGCAAAAACTATTTTAGCTATTGCATTTAATCAACCCGAAGTAGGGGTAGATACTAATTTAGAACGTATTGGTTTTAGATTATTAGGGCTAAAAAAGAAATCAAAGTTTAACAATAATAGAGTTAAAAAATTTCTTGAAACGACACAAGATCAAACAAATCCAGGAGATTTTAATCAGGCATTAATGGACTTAGGTAGTAATTTTTGTCAAGCAAAAGCAGTCAATTGCGATCCCTGTCCTATTACTAGTCATTGTAAAGCTACATCAAAAGAGAGCCCCCTAGACTATCCGGAAATAAAAAAGAGTAAGCCTATTCCGGAAATCAAAGTAGCGGTTTGTATTATTTTTTATAATAAGAAGCTACTTCTTATGCAACGACCAACGAATAAAATGCTTGGAGGGTTGTGGGAGTTTCCAGGAGGGAAAATCGAAGTAGGAGAATTAAAAAAGGATGCTGTAATACGAGAAATTAAAGAAGAAACTAATCTATCAATTAAAAATGTAGAATATATTGGAGAAGTCAAACACCAATACAGTCATTTTAAAGTCACTATAGCATTGTTCTCTCATAATATTGAAAATATTAACTCCCTTAAAATTAAAGAAAATTATATATGGACTACTATAAAGGGGTTAAATAAGTTTGCTTTGCCGAAAGCGAACTATAAGATGCTAGAACTCTTAAATAAAAACATATAATTATGATTAATATATTAACAAAAATACTATCCTTTTTCATTCTTGTAATCTTTTTCCCTCTCTTTGCTTTAATGCTTATTTCGGTGATTATCTTCAGCTATATAACGCATCCTAAAAATACATATCCTTTCCTTGTTCCAATCAGCGCTAGGGTGATTATGTTAAGTGGATTGCAATGGTTTAGCGTAAAAGGTAAGGTGCCCCCCAAAAAAGATGGGCCATATTTGTTCATGTTTAACCATGAGTCAATGTTTGATGTGTTAATGTTAGCTGGAGGTATTCCATACTATATTAATGCTATTGGTTGGGAAGGCGTGTTTAAAATTCCATTATTTGGGTTTATGGCAAAACGATATGGCGCATATGCTATTACACACGATAATACAGATAAAGCAAAAGCGACACTAAAAGCAGCAGAAAAAATATTACTACAAGATAAAGATTCAATGGTACTTTCACCCGAAGGCCAGCGTACAATTACTGGCGAAATGGGAGAATTTAAAAAAGGTGGGTTTCATTTTGCCAAAGCAACTAATGCAACTATTGTTCCTATTGGTTTAATTGGAGCTTATAGAGCCAATAAACGAACAAGTTGGACAATAAATCCAGGTAGACTAACTCTTGTATTCGGTGATCCAATTACTGCGGAAGACTATTCTAATCTTTCGGTTGAAGAATTGAGAGATGTCACTAAAGAGCGTATAGGCAGTTTAATACAATCTTAATTTAAGTATTTAATTTTTGGATGCATCAAACCGGCTATTCCACATGCTCCCGCGAGTATACCAAAGATTAAGAATATAGTTTTAATTGCAAAAAATTCTGCCATTACTCCAATCATTCCACTAGATACTCCGGCCATACTAAGAATGGATATAGAAATGATAGCAAAAATTCTTCCCAACATTTTTTCTGGTATATGTTTTTGCATAATAGAAACACGAGATATAATTAAAAATGGGATACCTATTCCATGTAAGATTGAGAAAAAATTTAGTTGACTCATACTTTCGACAAAATAATATAAACAAAAACTCGCACCATCAATAAATAGGCCTAATAAAAATAATAGACCATGCGTAACTCGACTTCCTATGCCATATACCATGGTAGTGCCTAATAACATTCCAAGACCAAGATATGCTTCTACTAAAGCAAAATCAGATGCGTCTCCTCCAAGATAGAGCTTAACTAGAATCGGGATACCTACTATTGCAGGACCCATAACAAACAAATTGCTTAGTAATGTTAAAATAATAATAACACGAAGCGTGGCCCTTTCTTTTAAATATTCAAGACCTTCCATAGTTTTTCTAATTATTTTTTTAATATTAATTTTTTCTTTTTCTACAATATCATTTGGAGCAATAGTAGTTAGTGCGGCAGCAAGAAAATAAAAGAAGACACAAAAATAGAATAAATTCTCTACTGGATAAAATGTTAGTAATTGCGCTGCAATTATTGGCCCTATTAGCACAGCAGTTTGCCATGAAATATTTACAATAGAATTAGCTTTGAGAAGATTTTCTTTTTTAATTTGTGTTGGTAAATAAGCGTTAAATGCTGGAACCATAGGCAGTCCAAAGCCATTATGAAAGAAGGCTAATAACATAATAAGCCATACAGATTCAATATTGTAAAAAAATAATAATGGAATACATAGCAACACCATTCCTTGCATAATAGTAGCAAAAGAAATCATTTTAGTTTTAGGAAAAAGGTCTACAATTGCTCCAATAAATAATCCAAAAATAATTGCAGGAAAATAAGTGGTCATTGCAACAAACCCTGTAATTTTTTCAGAATCAGTAATATCTAATATGAGCCATATAAATGCAACATCATAAATAGATCTTCCAATAGAATTCACTAATGGAACGGTCCATAAAAATATATTTAGTTTGTTTTGTTTTTTCATAGTGTTGATTTTGAACATGAAACTACGTATAATATGTCCTCTAGCAACTAAGAAAATAAAGAATACTGATGACATATATAATTACAGATCCATGTGTAGGTACTTGCGATACCGCTTGTATTGAAGTATGCCCCGTAGACTGCATACATGGCCCAGATGATCCAGAAGGATCAGGGGAGGAGGCGAAAGCTGCCGATTTTGATGCAACATCAAAACAACTATTTATCAATCCAGAAGAATGCATTGATTGTGGAGCGTGTGAGCCTGAATGTCCAGTAGATGCTATTTATGATGAAGATGAAATACCCGAAGAATATGAGTCATCTATTACTAGTAATTATAAGTTTTTTGGTCAAGAAGCACCCTGATAGATTTATATAACATTTTATAATAGTCTTTTCTATTTTTAACTGCCTTTATTTTATGATAAATAAAAACCAAATATTACATCAACTAAAGTCAGTCAATTATCCTGGCTTCAATCGAGATATTGTTTCATTCGGAATGGTTAAAGAAATTCTTATTGATCATAAAACGATTACTATCATGCTTTCTATTTCTTCTCAAAATGAAGAAAAAAAAGCACAACTTATTCAAGAGATAGATAAAGCTATTGTTGCTGACGGTTTTGAAATTAAAATTAAAGTATTAGATCGTCCTGTCGAAACTAAAAAAGTAGACACCTCGAACAAACATCAAAATGTTGAAGGAAATATTACAAAAATTATTGCAGTAGCTAGTGGTAAAGGTGGCGTGGGTAAGTCCACTATCGCACTTAATTTGGCTGCAGCCCTAACAAGCAATGGTCACAAAACAGGTTTACTTGATTTAGATATATATGGACCTTCTTTACCCCTTACTATGGGAATTCAAGGAAATCCAGAAGTCGATGAAAATCAAAAAATTATTCCTCTTGAAAAACATAATCTAAAACTTATGAGTTTTGGATTTATTAGCGGAAATAAAGCGCCAGTTGTTTGGCGAGGGCCATTAGTAGCTAAGATGACAGAACAATTTTTTAAAGATGTTAACTGGGGCAATTTAGACTTCTTAATTCTTGATTTACCTCCAGGAACAGGAGATGTCCAACTTACTCTATCTCAAAAGATTCCATTAGATGGAGCTATCATTGTCACGACGCCAAACGATATTGCCTTAACAGATGTTAGAAAAGGTGCTGATATGTTTAAGAAAGTAGATACAGAACTACTAGGGGTAATAGAAAATATGTCCTATATGGAAATTTCAGGTGAGGCTCCTGGAAATAAAAATTCAAATATTGTTATTAATGGACAGAAGGTAACAACGAATGAAGATGGTAAATTTAATTTAAAATTTGAACTATTTAAACATGGGGGAGGTCAAACTGAGAGCACTAGGCTTGATATTCCTTTATTAGCAGAAGTCCCTTATTCGCATAAGCTAATGGAATCAATTGACAATGGTGAACCGATGGTATTTTATGATAAAGAATCTCCTGTATCACAAATTTTTCTAAAATTAGCTGAAAAAATAGCTTCATTATGATTCCTTCATTAGCTAGCCTTAACCATCTTGCTATTATTATGGATGGAAATGGAAGGTGGGCAAAGGGTAAAAATTTAGATCGTATTTCTGGACATAAAGAAGGAGCTAAGTCTGCTAAAAAAATTATTGAGACTTGTTCAAATCTAAAAATCAAATATCTTACTCTTTATACTTTTTCAACAGAAAATTGGGATCGTCCACAATTTGAGGTCGATAGTTTAATGGCTCTATTGAGTGGAATGTTAAATAATGAAATTAAAGAATTAGAGGGGAACAATATTGTATTTAAAGTCGTTGGAAGGATAGAGGATTTACCAGCAAGTGTACAAAAAATTGTTTCCAATACTATAGAAAGAACACAAAAAAATACCGGGTTAGTATTGTCTCTTGCATTGAGTTATGGTGGTAGACAAGAAATTATAGATGCAATGAACAAAATATTAGAAAGTAAAAAAAATGAAATAATAGATGAAGAGATTGTAAAAAATCACTTATATTGCCCTGAAATCCCTGATCCAGATTTAATAATTAGGACGGGAGGAGAATTTAGATTGAGCAATTTTTTATTATGGCAATCTGCTTATTCAGAGATTTATATTAGTAAGAAAAATTGGCCAGATTTTAAAGAAAAAGATTTAATAGCTGCATTAGAAGATTTTAACCATAGAAAGAGAACTTTTGGTAAATTAACTGATTAAATATGAAAAATATATATATAACAATAATCTTATTATTTTTTGTGAATATTTTATATGCACAAGAAGTAACGCTTTATCGCGTAAATATTGAAGGGAATACCACTACATCAGATAAGATGATTAAGTATTCTGCTGGCTTACGAGATGGGACCCAAATTCAAAGATCAGATATTTCTACTGCATTAACAAGACTATGGGACTTAGGCCTGTTCAATGATATTAATATTGTTCTTAATAATGACTCTGAGTATGGGGTTGAAATTACTATAGAGGTAGAGGAAAGTCCTACCTTAAACAAGATTTTATTTGAAGGTATAACTGCTAGAGAGTCTAGATTTACAGAAAAAATTGACTTAAGAATGGGGCAAAGAATTCGTCCAAATTCATTGGACGCTGCCGCAAAAAAAATTACAGAGATTTATAAAGAAGATGGATATTTTGATGTAGAAGTCAATGCTAGCATAGAAGTTCCAACAGACACCTTGGTACGTACGGGTTATGCGAGAGACGTAGTTTTTGCTGTTACAGAAAACGAAAAGTATAAATTAAGAAATATAGAATTTATTGGTAATGATAATTTTCCACCGCGTAAGTTGAAAAAAGAGTTAACTGATACCAAAGAAAGAAAATGGTGGGCTTTTTGGGTTAAAAGTTTTGACGAAAAAACATTTGAAGAAGATAAAAAGACATTAGCTCTTTTTTACCAAAATGAAGGATACAGAGATTTCCAGGTCATAAGCGATAGCCTTGTGGTGGATAGAGAGAATTTTGATCTGACACTAGTCCTATCTTTGCAAGAAGGAGAGCAGTATCATTATCGCAACATTACATTCGAAGGTAATGAAATTGCAGATGAATCTTCCCTTAAACAATTACTAAAGATTGAAAAAGGGGATGTTTATTCGAAAGAAGATTTTGATAAGTTTGTTTATGAAAATATGATGAGCGTATACCAAGACAAGGGATACATTTTCAGTAATGTTAATCCTGAAATTGTACCATTTGGATCAGACTCTTTAGATGTTAATTTTGTTTTTAATGAAGGTAGTAAGGTTTATATAGAAAATATTTTTGTATCAGGAAACGACAAAACTAGAGAAAATGTTATTAGGCGCGAATTAAAATTATTTCCCGGGGATGTATTTAATAAATCTAAGTTAATGCGGAGTCAGCGTGACATATGGATTTTAAATTATTTTGATAATGTAATACCTGATGTTAACCCTATATCAGAAGATAAAGTGAATTTAGACTTTGTTGTTCAAGAAAAAAAATCAACCCAAAGAATTAATGCAAATCTTGGTTTCACTGGTGAGTATGGTATTACAGGTGGAGCAGGAGTAGAATTTGATAATTTTATGGGAAGAGGTCAAAAATTTAATGTTGGCTTAAGTACTGGGACTAACTTTTCTTTATATTCTAATCAAGAGCCTTCAAAATATAGATCTTTAAATATTAGCTTCCAAGATCCTATGATTAATGATAGCCCATATTTAGTAGGGGCATCAGTATTTTATTCTTACAGAGGTTCTTCTACAAATTATTATTTTCCTCTAGATTTTACAGTAGCGGGTGCAGTCGCAAGTTTCGGTAGAAGGTTAGAGTGGCCAGATGACTTCTTTAGAGTGATGTGGTCTGCAAAAATTATGGAAAAACAATATCAAGGAACACAAGCAGATATTGATCAATATATTGGCGGGTTAGATACAACACGAGGAATTAGTTTTTCTCAAATGCTGTCTAGGGATAGTAGAAATAGAGCAGAGTTTCCTACTGCAGGATCTCGATTCCAACTTGAAAACACTTATTCAGGTGGATTTTTAGGAGGAAATGAAAACTTTCAAAAGCATATCTTAGATTTAAATTGGTTTACACCTACTTTTTCTAAAGTAGTCTTATATAATTCTTTCAAATTGGGCGTTATTAAGACATTAGATGTGGGTGATGATGTACAAACCTTTGTTCCATTTGATGAAAGATTTATTATGGGAGGTAATGGAATTCCTTACGGTAACGCCTTAAGAGGTTATCCAGATAATTCTATTGGGCCGCAAACAGCTTCCGGTCAAGCTGTTGGAGGAAACTCGATGGGTAAAATAACAACAGAATTAAGATTCCCATTATCAGAAAATCCCGTAATATATGTAATGGCCTTTGGAGAAATGGGGAATGTATGGAATAGCTCAAAAATGTCTGAGCCATTTTATATAGATAGAAATGGTCCGCTTTCTATGAAAAAGTCTGCCGGTGTTGGTGTTAGGTTTTTTATGCCAGGTATTGGTAAATTAGGGTTTGATATGGGATATGGATTTGACGATATTAACGGTGATGGTAATCCACAAGGGTGGGAATATACTATCACATTTGGACAAACGTACTAAAGGAGAAAATAAAGTGTATAAAAAAATAGTGATTTTATTATTGTTAATTGGAGTATCATTTGCTCAAGAAAAAATTGGTGTAGTTTTTTCAGAAAAAATTAGACTTGATTTTGAAGAGTTCAAAGAAGTAGAACAACAACTACAGCTTGATTTACAAGTAATTCAAAAAGAGTATCAAACAATGGCTACCGAACTTGATAGTATGGTAAAAGAATATGAACAACAAAGTCTTATGATGTCAGAAGAGTTAAAAAAAGCTAAAGAGCAAGATATCGTGGACATGAACAATGCTATGCAAAGTTATCAGCAAGCAAAAGTTGGTCCAAATGGAGAGCTTACTAGAAAACAAGCCCAGTTAGAATTTGATTTAGTTCAAAAGTTTAAATCAGCTGTTGATGTTGTAGCAATATCAAAAGGTTATGATATTATTCTGGATGGATCTCAAGCATCTCTCTATACTAAGCCAACACATGATTTGACAGACGATGTTCTTTATCAACTAAGAAAATCAAAAGAATAATATAGAGCTTTCTCTTGTTTACACTTAAACAAATTGCCTCAGAGGTAAAGGGTGTAATAGTCGGCGATAGTTCAATCATCATTACTAGCGTTGACGATATTGAAGAGGCTGTCGCTGGAGCAATATCATTCGCCTTTCTTCCAAAATATAAGAAGAGAATTATATCTTCTAATGCCTCAGCTTTTGTTGTTATAAATAAAGAAGATTTACAGGAATGTCCTGGTATTGTCGTTAAAAACCCATATCTAGCTATGATTGCAATACTAGAATTATTTTCTAAAAAAGTACCTGAAAAAAATATAGTTCATAGTAAGTCTGCGATTGCTAAATCAGCGTCTTTGGGTAAAAACGTAGGAATATCTGCCTTTGCCGTAATTGGAGAGAATGTTATTATTGGAGACAATACAACTATTGGCTCTGGTGTAAAAATTAATTCTAGAGCTATTGTTGGATCTAATTCTACCTTGAAGGATAATGTAGTTATTTATGAAGATGTAGTTATTGGAGATAACACACTAATCCATAGTGGTTGTATTATTGGTAGTGATGGTTTTGGATTTACTACCATTGATAAGGTTCATCATAAAATTCCTCATATCAAAAGCGTTATTATTGGCGACTTTGTAGAGTTGGGAGCAACTTGCACTATTGATAGAGGTTCTGTAAAGAATACTATTATTGAAGATTATTGTAAGTTAGATAATCAGGTACATATTGCACATAATGTAAAAATTGAAGAAGGATGTTTATTAGCTGGAGGGGTATTTATTGGAGGGAGTACACTAATTAAGGCGTATTCTATGATTGGCGGGAAATCTGATATTGGGCCTCATATTGTACTAGGCGAAGAATCAATTTTAGCTGCACGTTCTTGTGTATTAAAATCTTTAAATGGAGGAGAGATGTATGCTGGAAATCCTGCTCGCCCTATTAGAGAAAAACAAAAAAGAGATGCAGTATTTACAAGATTAGAATTATTAGAGAAAAGATTAAAAAAAAATGATACAAAAACAAAAAACAATTAAGCACCCAGTATCCTGTACAGGAATTGGATTACATACAGGAGTAGAGAGTACTCTTACCTTTCATCCGGCCGAAGAAAATTTTGGTATAAAGTTTATGCGAAATGATCAAAATGATCAGATTATCACACCAGATATAGACAATGTGGTAGATTTGACCAGAGGAACTACCATTGAAGAAAATGGAGTAAGAGTCCATACTACAGAACACGTTATGTCTGCATGCGCCGGTATGGGTATTAACAATCTTCTCATTGAGCTTAACAGTAAAGAGCCTCCAGTGATGGATGGTAGCGCAAAAGATTTTGTTGCTGCGTTAAATGAGGGTCAAATTATTGAACAAGATTCTGAGGTTAATTTTTTAAAAATTACTAAACCTGTTTTTTATGCCGATGAAGAAAAAGATGTAGAGGTATTTGCTGTACCATATAATGGATTTAAAACCACGTTTACTATTCAATATGACTTAGATGCACTAGATGTGCAGTATAGTTCTGTACAAAATATGTATGCTAACTATGAAACACAGATTGCACCAGCGCGCACATTTTGCTTATTAAGTGAAGTAGCGGTCCTAGAAAAACAAGGCTTGATTAAGGGCGGCAATTTAGGTAATGCTGTCATTATTGTAGATACAGATATAGACGGCAAAGAAGTAAAATTCTTTAGAAAAAGATTTGGGATTAAATTCTATGAAGGAACTAGAGGTTTGTATAAATCACAAATTTTACGATTTAAGAATGAGCCCGTAAGACATAAAACATTAGATTTAGTAGGAGATCTTGCACTACTAGGTAAGCCAATTTTAGGGCATATTACCGCAATTAAAAGCGGGCATAAAGGCAATGTTGAATTTGCAAAACTATTACGAAAAGAATTTAAGGATCAATTTTAAATGAAAGATATTAACTACATATTAGATGTAATGCCTCATCGATATCCATTTCTAATGGTAGACCGTGTCATGGAGCATCAAAAAAAAGAAAGTATCAAAACTCTTAAGAATGTTTCTATAAATGAACCTTATTTTCAAGGACATTTTCCTACAAAACCTATTATGCCGGGTGTATTAATTTTAGAATCTATTGCACAGTCAGCATGTTTACTTATGATAGATTTCATGGAAGATCCTTCTAAAAAGTTAGTATTTATGTCAAAAGTATTAAATTATAAAATATATGATAATGTTATTCCTGGAGATCAGCTAAATATTGAAGCAGAATTATTACAGCACAAGTTAGGTTCTTTTAAATTCAACGCTTCATGTTTTGTAGTAGATAAAAAGGTAGCTTCGGCAGAATTTTTTGCCACAATAGTAGATAAAGAGTAGAGAATGAATAATATACATCCAACAAATATTATAGCAAATTCAGCCAAGATTGGTAACAATGTAACCATAGGAGCCTACAATGTTATTGAAGATGATGTTGTCATTGGGAACAATGTAACTATAGGGAATTTTAATACTATTGGTCAGTATACAGAGATTGGAGATGAATGTAATATTGTTCATAATAGTAGTATTGGAGTTATACCACAGGATAAAAAATTTGGTGGTGAAAAAACAAAGCTTGTCATTGGAAAGCGTACAGTGATTAGAGAATTTGTTACATTGAATCGTGGAACAAGCGCTACGGGAGTAACTATTATCGGAGATGATGTTCTAATAATGACAGGTGTTCATGTTGCACATGACTGTATTGTTGGGGATAATGCTATCCTAGTAAATTTAGTGGCTTTAGGCGGGCATGTTGAGATAGGTGATTGGACTATTTTAGGCGGTGTAAGCAATGTACATCAATTTTGTAAAATTGGAAAACATGTAATGCTAGCAGCAAATTCAAAAGTTGTTCAAGATGTTCCTCCTTATATTTTAGCAGGAAAACAACCCCTTCGATACGCAGGAATTAATGCCCTAGGCTTATCTAGGAGAGGATTTAGCGATAAAGATAAGTCAGTAATTAAAAAAGCTTATCGTTATTATTTTAGATCAGAATTAAACCCATCCATTTCGCTTAAAAAAATAAAAGAAGAATTTCAAAACAATGAACATATTGATGAAATTATTAATTTTATAGAAAAAAGTGATAGAGGAATTATTTAATATAGCTTCGATGAAAAGAATTGCAATATTTGGTTCAACTGGTTCTGTTGGGACTCAAAGCTTATCAGTTGTTAATCAAAATCAGAATAAATTTGAAATAATATCTTTATCCTGTAATCACAATGCAGATTTACTTTTTGAGCAAACAAAAAAATTCATGCCTGAAAAAATTGGTATTAACAAAATATCTGCCAATCATCCACTTAAAGATTTTTGTAAAAAAAATAATATTGACTTAATTATTGGAAAAGATTCTTCTAATATATTATCACAGTATAAAGATATAGATCTTGTGATTAATGCGATTGTAGGAACAGATGGCTTAATTCCTACTCTAAATACAGTTAATAATAATATTGAATTAGCACTTAGCAATAAAGAGTCTTTGGTGTTAGGCGGGCATATTATTATGCCAAAAGTAAAAAAGAATACAGCTAATTTAATTCCAGTAGACAGTGAGCATTCTGCTATTTTTCAATGCCTTCATGGTGAGCAAGTTAATGTTCTCAAAAAAATTATTTTAACTGGTAGTGGAGGACCTTTTTTAAAAAGAGAATTAAATACATTTAATTCTATCAGTCCGGAAGAAGCATTAAAGCACCCCAATTGGAATATGGGACAAAAAATCTCAATTGATTCAGCCACTATGATGAATAAAGGATTAGAATTAGTAGAAGCAATGTGGTTATTTGATGTTAATAAGGAAGATATCGAAATTGTTATTCACCCTGAGTCCATCATACATTCCATGGTACAATTCATAGATGATTCTTACAAAGCACATCTTGGCATACCAGATATGAAAATTCCCATACAATATGCTATGTCTTTTCCTGGAAGAATTCATAGTGATTACGGCAGTTTAAATTTTGCAGATATTGGTCAATTTACATTTTTAGAACCAGACTATCTAAGATACCCCGCCTTAGAATTATTGAATGAATTAATTGAAAAGGGAGGTAATAGGGTTCCTATTATGAGCATGGCAAACGACTATATTGTTAATCAATTTTTAAACAAAGAAATTATTTTTACAGACATGGTAAACTCGTTAGAAAAAGTAATAAATGAATTTGAAGATAATTCAAGTCCACCTATAGAAGATTTACTTACATTAAACGAACAAATAAAACTATATTTAGTCTAATTTTATGATCTATATAATTGCATTTATCATCCTTATTAGTGTCATTGTCTTTGTACATGAGCTTGGTCACTATCTAGCTGCACGAAGTGTAGGAGTAACAGTTGAGCAATTCTCAATTGGGATGCCTCCAACTATTTATAAATATAAACCAAAAAATATTAATACAGTTTTTGTTATCGGAGCGCTTCCACTAGGTGGTTATGTAAAAATTAAAGGTATGCTTGATGAAAATATGGATACCGAGATTAAAGGCGCAGATGATGAGTTAGAGTCAAAAAGTGCCTTACAAAAGATTTGGGTTTTAAGTGCAGGCGTTATTATGAATATTATTTTAGCTTTTTTTGTCTTTTCCGCTATTGGTGCTCTAGATGGAGACGCAGTACCCGCTAATCAAGATGCTGTCATAGATTTTGTTGCTCCTGGCGGACCAGCTGAAGGTGCTAATTTATTAGTCGGAGACAAAATTATTTCAATTAATAATATTGAAGTTACAAATTGGAAAACTGCTGTAAGCATAGTAGAGAAAAATCCTAACCAAGAAATACCCATTACAATTATGAGAGACGGTGAGTCTTATCAGCAAAATATTAAATTATCATCTGGCCCCAACTTTAAAGCAGGTAGAGTAGATCAAACTATTGGATTAATTGGCATCGCCAAAGATATGCAAGTGAAAGAGCTCAGCTTTGTCGAATCTTTCCAGTATGGATATAATCGTACAGCTTGGTCAATGGTATTAATGAGCTCTTCTTTAAAAATGATTTTTCAAGGGAATGTTTCTAAAGATGAAGTGGGTAGTGTTATTATGATTGGACAAATGGCTGGAGATGCAGCACAGGCTGGATTAAGTCCATTTTTATTATTGATGGCTTTAATTAGTGTTAATTTAGCATTTATTAATATGTTACCAATCCCAGGGCTAGATGGCGGACATATTGCAGTCATTTTAATTGAAGTATTGATGAGAAGAAAACTTTCAGTTAAAGCAAGAATGCGTATTCAGTCAGTAGGGATGTTTATCTTATTGTCATTAATGGCATTTCTGCTAATTAATGATGTTCTTAGACTTTTTTAACTTTAAAACAATTACCCCATTACTCAATTTCAATGATATCTTAATAGGGGCAGTCCTCCCATTGATAGTCCCGTATGATATCTGCATGTCCCCTTTATTTTTTAATGCAGATTTACCATTATGCAAAGGTTTGTATGTATAGGCCTTAAACTTACCTGCAGGCGTACGAATAGTTTTCATTCCAATATTTTGGATCTCAATCTCTCTAACCTTCCCACCATCTAGTGTAGTAAATTTTTTTGATTCTTTTTCTAAAATATTTTCATTTTTTAGAATCATGATTAGTGCATAGGGATCAAATATATTTTCTGGTATTGTGTACTCTTTACCATTAGTGGTAGCTTTATTCCCTTGAATTGTAGTGGTTGATTCACGTCGGATATTTCTTTCACGCAATTTTTTAACCTGTTTAATCAGTTGTAACGATTCAGTATCAACCCACACATCTACCGTATCTCTGATTTTGTATAGAGCATCACCTATCTTAGAAGTCTTCACTGAAAAGTTTAAATGATAAGCTTCTTGTCCATTAATTATTTCTATATTTTTTATGCTAAGCGTAGCTGAACCTAGCTTTATTAAATCGGGACCAATTTTGATCAGATCAACGAATAGATCATATTTATATTCTTCTCCAGGTATAAACGAAGGAGATTTTTCTAAGGATGTTTGTCCTAATAAAAAAGACATAAAAAGAAGTGTAATAATTTTTTTCATTATTTATCGAATTTGAGAAATATTATCTTTATCAAATACATAAATTTTTGAAGCAGGTTTATTCTGAATAATACCACCGTCTACTATTAAATCTATATTATTGCCAAATATTTTTTCTATCTCATCTGGGTCATTAATTGGTTTTTGCCCAGTAGTATTTATGCTAGTGGTTGTTATGGGTTTATTATATTCAGATAATAGTGTTATTAAGAACGGATAATTAGGGACACGAAATCCAATCATACTATTCTGAGTAATTAAGCTATTAAAGCTATTTGATTTATATTCTACTATACATGTATCTCCATTATTAATGATAGTATTCATCTTATTTTTCATATTTGGCGGGATAATCAATTTATTAGATAGACTATCAAGGCTATGAGCCATAATACTCATGGGCGCTTGTCGATTTTTAAGCTGATTAATTTTTTTTATACCAAGATCATTATCTATATCTGTTCCAATTCCGTAAATCGTATCGGTTGGATACGCAATAACTTGATTATTTTTTAACGCTAACAATATATGATTAATAGCATCTGGATGATCTATTGATATTCTTTTCATATGACTTTTGGGCTAGTCTTCCATCTTTTATGAAACCAAAAGTATTGTTCTGGATTTCGTTTAATAGTGTTTTCTAATGCTAATGTGTATTCTTGAACAACTTCATGAGCACTTAATGTCCCAGCTGCATTTATTTTTGTAAAGTCTACGCTATACTTATGAGCACACTTTGTGATAGAAAAGAAAACAATAGGTGCGCCTATTCGTTTATGCAATATAGCTGCTCCAGATGGGGTAGAAGAAGAAATATCAAAAAAATTAACAAACTTTCCTTTCTCTCTAGCATCTTGGTCACTTAATAAGATCAGTATTTCATTGTTTTTTAGTGCTGATTTAAGATCAGTGCCTGACCCCCCCTTGTAGAGCTGTCTTTGCATATACTTTTCTCTAATTTGTTTAAAAAATTTATCTGCAGCACTATCATTTTGTTTATATGCTACTCCACATAAAGGATACCCTTTATGCGATAGACTATAAAATAGTTTATCAAAAGATCCAAAGTGCCCACTAACAAAAAGAACCCCCCTGTTTTCTTCTAATGCTTCATCTAAGACTTCAAGATTATTGAATTGTATTTTTTCATCATCAAAGTATCTCGGAAAAGATAGAAATTCTAAAAAATCTTCTGCATAAAATTTGTAACATTGAGAAGTTATTTTATGATACCAATCTTGAGATTTTTCAGGGAATGCTTTTTTCAAGTTATCTAATACTACTTTTCGTCTTAATTTTAGTACATGGAATAGTAGATTATAAAAGCATTTATAAGTAAATTTATTTAAGAATGTTGGAACAGTTCTTAGAATAAATGAAAGCACTTTCAAAAATAGATACATTAAGTAAATGTAAATCTTTGTATTAGCAATGAAAACAAAATTTAAACACATCGGACTATTTATTTTATTACTCACCTTGGGGAGTGGTATAGCTCAAGAAAATAAAAAAAATATTTATATCGTTCCTATACAAGATACAATTGACTTAGGAATCCCTAGTTTTGTCAAGCGTGCTATAAATATAGCAGAATCTGATAATAGCGAATTAATTATTTTTGATATTGATACTTTTGGAGGTCGTGTTGATGCCGCTACCCAAATTAAGGATGCGATATCAGGTACAGATATGACTACTATAGCCTTTATTAATCGTAGAGCAATTTCAGCTGGATCTCTAATTTCTCTGTCTTGTGATAAAATTTATATGACAGATGGAGCGACCATTGGGGCTACTAGCGTTGTGGATATGACAGGATCAAAACAATCAGAAAAATCTCAAAGTTATATGCGAGAAGAAATGGCTGCTACCGCAGAAAAAACAGGGAAAAACTCTAATATTGCTCGAGGCATGGTTGATGAAGAATTAAGTTTTGAATTTTTAGTAATTGATGGAGATTCGTTAAAAGTTGATGATATAGAAGGAAGAAAAGAAGGTAAACTTATTACGCTAACTACAGAGCTAGCATTGAAATACAATATCGCTGATGGAAAAGGCGAATCAATAGAAGAAATCTTATCTAGCCTTGGCATAGAAAACTATAATATTATTACTTTAAATGAAAATTGGTCTGAAGACCTAGTTCGCTTCCTTACAGACCCTACTATATCGTCGTTATTAACTACTTTTGGCACCATTGGAATTATTTCTGAATTGTATAGCGCTGGATGGGGTATTGGAGGCACTATTGGCATCATATGTTTAACATTGGCATTAGGGGCAGGATATTTGACACAATTAGCTTCTTCAATGGACTTGTTAATTATTATGAGTGGTTTACTATTACTGGTGATAGAATTTATAGCAATTCCTGGATTTGGATTTTTTGGTATAGCAGGGATTGGCGTTTTATTTTATGGATTATATCTCTTATTAATTCCTGGAGTCCCCGTAAGCGATGAAATTTATTCGCAAGCAATGGATGGATTTTCATGGGGAATTATTGGAGGAATTATAGCTCTAATTATGGTCATCAATCTTTTATTAAAATCAAAATTTTTAGAAAAATTTATTACTACAGACTCTAACAAGAGCACTCTCAAAAAGAATTATAAAAAAAGAGGGAAGGTGTAGGATTATGTCAGGATTTATGAATAAATTGTATAAGATTTTTAGACAAAAAAAGGAGGAGTAATGGGACTTTATGTTGCCTTACCGTTAGTAGTATTTATTTTATTATTGTTATGGGTAGTTCCAGTAGGATTATGGTTACAAGCCATATTTAGTATTGGAGGTGGCCATGTCACTATTTTTAATTTGATTGGGATGCGATTTAGGCGAGTTCCTCCAGGTCTTATTGTTAATGGATTAATTGCATCTCGTAAAGCAGGTATTATGATGGAAAGCGATGACCTAGAGGTCCATTATATGGCTGGTGGAGATGTAGATAAGGTTGTTGCTGCATTAATTGCTGCAGCAAAGGCAGGTATTGAACTGACTTTCGAAATTGCAACCGCTATTGACTTGGCAGGGCGTGATGTTTTGTCCGCAGTACAAACAAGTGTGTATCCAAAAGTAATTGATGCTCCGGTAGATGGAAAATTATCTGCTGTATCAAAAGATGGTATTGAAGTAAGAGCCAGAGCAAGGGTTACAGTCAGAACCGATATCCCCAACTTAGTTGGAGGGGCAACTGAAGATACAATCATCGCAAGAGTTGGAGAGGGAATTGTAAGTGCAATTGGTTCAAAAGAATCTTATGAGGCAGTATTAGAAAATCCGGACTCAATTTCTAAAAATGTATTAGATAAAGGGTTAAATCAAGGAACAGCGTTTGAAATACTTTCAATTGATATTGCTGATATTGATGTAGGTAAAAATATTGGGGCCCAATTACAAGCTGATCAAGCAGAAGCAGATTTAAGAGTTGCGCAAGCAAAAGCAGAAACTAGAAGAGCTATGGCGGTAGCACTAGAGCAAGAAATGAAAGCTAAAGTTGTTGAGGCAGAATCTGAAGTGCCTAAAGCTATGGCTCACGCATTTAGAGAGGGTAATCTAGGAATTCTAGATTATTATAAGCTTGATAATATTGCTTCTGATACTAGCATGAGACAGTCTATTGCTGGCACAGGAGAAGACTCCAAAGACGAATCAGAGGGCTAAGTTTGGAAGAATTACTGTATTGGGGGGCGATTGCAGGTTTTTATCTTTGGTCTGCCTATAGAAGCAATCAAAAGAAGGCTAAGCGACTTGCTCCTAAACAGGCTCCTGTTAAGAGAGAGGTAAAGAGTAGTCCCCAGATACCCAATAATCAAGAAATCAATGTAATAGATTTCTTGAATAAAGCGTTTGGAGATAATTTAATTATTGATAGCGAAAAATCTACAGCACTTCCTAAAGAAACAAAGCCAAACAAAGAAGTCTTACGCAAGAAGAATGACCATACTACTCAAAATACATTTGTAGACCATTTTGATAGCAAGCATGATTTAAGTGTAATTGATGATCGACATTTAGATGATATTAAAATAAAAGATCAACAGTTAAATAGTATATCCTCGCGATTGAAGCGTAAAGTAAAAAAAGTTATAAAAAAGAAAAAGACACCACTTGAGTTAATTCAAAAAAAATATAGAAAAAATCCTACCAAGCTTGCAATGACAATGCAGGCTATTTTTGAACAACCAAAAGCAATGTAATAAACGATATGAAACTTCTAATAATGGGTCCACCGGGGGCAGGAAAAGGGACGCAGGCTAAAATACTTGCAGAAAAATATAACCTTATACATTTATCAACTGGTGATATGTTGAGAAATGAAATACAGAAAAAAACAGCTATTGGTTTAAAAGCACAGTCTTATATGGATGGAGGCAATCTAGTCCCAGACACTATATTATTGTCTATAATGAAAAATACTTTAACATCACTCAAAGATTCTGGCACTATTGTTGATGGGTTTCCTAGAACAATTCCACAGGCTGAAGGATTAAGTCTAATTGTTGAAAATCTACATTCAAAAATAGATTATGTATTAAATATCCATGTAGAAGAAAAAATTTTAATTCAAAGATTAATTGAAAGAGCTCAAAATTCTGGTCGCGCAGATGACACTGAAGAAGTAATCACTAATCGTCAGAAGGTATATGCACAATTAACTGCCCCATTAGTTAATTTTTATAGCAATAATATTATTCAGATTGATGGAGATGGGTCTATTGAGCAAGTAACACAGCGGATTTTAGAGCAAATTCAACAATGATTATTATTGGAATAACCGGAGGTATAGCTTCTGGGAAAAGTACAGTATCTAAAATTTTTCAACAAGAGCACAATGCATATATTTTTGATGCAGATAAAGAAGCAAAACTTCTCTTACTAAATAAAAAAATATCAGAAGAAATCTTATATGCATTTTCCGATTTAAAAAGTACTGACCCTGTGTCTATGAGTAAGATAGTATTCAAAAATAAAGAGAATCAGCAAAAGTTAAATGCCATTTTACATCCAGCTGTAAATGTAGAACTTTTAAAAAGAATTGAAAAAATCCGTCATGAAAAAAAGCATACGATTTTTATTGTTGATGCCGCACTCATTATTGAGGGTGGATCATATAAATATTATCACGAATCTGGAGCATATATTATTTTATTAACTAGCTCAAAATCTATACGTATTCAACGTGCTTTATCTAGAGGGAACCTATCAGAAGAATCAATTAAAGAGCGCATGGACTTGCAATGGGATGATGATAAAAAGAAAGATTATGTAGACTATATTCTTGAGAATAATGACTCTTTAGATCAATTAAAATCTTCAACTACATTTTTAGTGAAAGAAATAAGAGAAAATGCACAAACTAGCTAAAATTTTACTCTTCTTATTGATTATTGGGTGTGGAGCTGATTCAGGATCCAAGATAATAACGTCTAGCGGAGAAATAAATCCTAATACTGGTAATAATGGTAATAATGGAGGAGGAGGAGATGACTCCATTCCAGATCTTACCGTAGAATTAATTTCTTATTATAATGATGACACAGCATCTTTTTCTACAGTATTTGGTAGCTATACTCGCAGTTTTATTGTTCATACTCCCCCTAATTACGACCCAAATAATGGCCCACTTCCATTACTATTTGTATTGCATGGATATACAGGCGAAGCGCCTGTTATACGAAATTATTCTGGGTTTGATAGTATTGCAGATGAAGAAAATTTTATAGTAGTGTATGTGCAAGGAGTAACTGATGTCACCAATACTACCGGTTGGAATGTTAATGTAGTCTCGACCTTTAATGACGTAGATGATGTAGGATTATTTGCTGCATTGATAAAGCATTTTAAAGGAAACTATAATATCGCTAATGATAAGATTTTTTCTACTGGAATGTCTTTAGGTGGATTTATGAGCTATAGATTAGCATGTGAATTAGATGAAATTAATAGTATAGGATCTGTGACAGGTTCAATGGCAGTATATTATAACTGCGTTCCTCCAAATCAAAAAAGTATTATTCATTTTCACGGAACATCTGACACAGTAGTACCTTATAACGGAAATACTTGGAGCCATAATGTAGAGAATGCACATTCATTTTGGGTAAATTATAATAATTGTCAAAATCAGTCTGAAGTCACTGTTCCAGACTTTAATGGAGATGGAGTTTATTCTACGCAGCTTATTTCATATAATTGTGATGGAAGTCGAGAAGTAATTCTATATACTATGCAGAACGAAGGCCATACATGGTTTAAGAAAGAGTGGGGCCATGATATAGATACTTCACGATTGATTTGGGAATTTTTTAAAGATAAATAACGCATATGCCTATTAAAGCGGACTACCTAGACATTCTGTCAAATAATGATCCTATATTAAAAGAGTTAATTGCTAATCATCCTATCCCAACCCTGAAACAATCAGATAACTTTTTACATGACCTAATCAAGTATATTATTTTTCAACAAATATCTACCAAGGCTGGTAATACGATATATAAGAGATTCCTAGAATTTCATAGCTTTAAAAAATCTGATAGTTTATTTAAATGGGCAGAGAAAGATTGGAAAAAAATAGGACTATCTCATCAAAAAAAGTCTTATATAGAAAATTTATTTCATCAAGATAATTTAGAAATGATTAACAGCCTATATTTTATTGATGATAGTAAAAAAATAAGATCTCTATTAATAGAATTAAAAGGCATTGGACCCTGGACGATTGATATGTTTTTAATTTTTTCGAAACACGACTTAAATATTTTTCCTAAAGGAGACCTGGCAGTAATTAATGTTATTAAGAGCTTATATAATATAGGTAGTATCGATCAAATAGATTCAATCGCAGAGAAATGGCATCCCTATCAAAGTATTGCTACGCTATATCTATGGGCATCATTAAATGATGATTTTCCCGCTTAAACAGCTAAAATAATTCATTGGTAAGACAGTGTACTGAACCCCCACTCAAATTGAATTGAGATACGTTAGATACATGCATTTGGATATTATTTTGATGAGTAAAGTCTATAATATTTGTATTTTTAATTGGGCTTGTACCTAGCAGCAATCCTGGTAAGGTTAAGCAATTCATAGCAGATCTTGCTATTAAAGACTTCTTCATATCTTGATTTTCAATATCTAATAATTTCCAACTATGCTTTTTACAGATATCTCTTAAAGTGCTATAATTTTTATTATCAAAAACTTCTTTAGCACAATTAATACCTATACAATCGTATTCATCGTTGAATATAGGACAAATTGCTGTATCAAGATGATACCCATCCGATTGAATGATATGTAATTGATCTACTTCCATTAATTCTGCCATGGATTCAGCGCCCTTAAGATTGTTGCGGCATAGACCTGCTAATAAAATATTTTCTTTCGGTAGATAAAAAAATTCTCCACCTTCTGCTAAGCAGTCTTGTGTGGGTAAATAGTTAACTCTATAGCCAGATTGTTGCATTTTTTCGATTACAAATTTTCCTTCATCTAAACGTTCTTCAAGTCGCATATTACACATCACAATTGTTTTATTTTTATTACATAAAAAATGATCTCTCATAAATATAAAATCAAATTTTTCTTCTGTTTCTAATGCATCTGAAAATGGGACTGTAACTGTTTCTAGCCCTACATGTTCAATAAGTGTTACTAACTCGCTATATTCATGCTCCAACACAGACTGATTGGGTTGTGCACCATCTACCATCATATCATTATCTGGATATGCAACGATACCAGAACCCCACCAATCATTTTTTGGCAAGGCACTCAAGGCAATTTTGATTTTATGTGAATGTATCAAGATAATAAACTTACAATTTTTAAATTAACTTTATAAGACTAAATTCTAACTATCATGCAAAATGAAATACTTACAGTAAAAGATTTAAACCGTTATTTGCCTGCTATAAAGACAAATGAAGATATGATGTTTACAAATAAACTTCATGAAGGTGTATTCTTAGCAGATCCTATTGATGGGTTAGCCAATATCCCTGACGAGTCTATTGATTTAATTGTAACAGAGCCTACGCTACAGCCAAGAAATAATAATCTACCTGGTAATAGCCCAACATTTGAAAATTATATAGAGTGGATAGATGGATGGTTAGAAGAGTCTAAAAGAGTGTTAACGCCAAATGGCTCAATTTATATTATTTGTCCTTGGCAATCTTCTTCAATGTACCATTCAGTGTTAGATAAAAAATTTAATGTTCAGTCTAGAATTACAGCAGAAAGAAAATCTGAACAAGAAGGTTTATCTCAGTGGAAAAATACAATATCTGATATTTGGTTTGCTACCAAGACCAACGATTATGTGTTTAATCAAAATTATATTGTAGATGGAAAGAATATCAACAGTCCTAATCCAGAAGAAATCAAAAATAATTTATGGTTTCATTTAGACTATGATGAAATTATTCATAGAATTTTAAAGGGAAGTAGCTTCAAATTGAATTGGGTGTTAGATCCGTTTATGGATGTGGGGAGGGTTGGATCTGCCGCAAAAAAAATAGGCAGACGATTTATTGGATTTGAATCCAATCAAGACAAGTTATTATTAGCTATGAAAACTATTAACGAGGGAGAATAAATTTATGTTACATCAAATCGAAAATGACTTAAAAGAAGCCTTAAAAAGTCAAGATAAAGCAAAGGTAAGTGTTTTACGTATTTTAATTTCTAAATGTAAGAATAAGTCTATTGCAATAGGCAAGCCATTAGAAAATAGCGATGTAATGAAAGTGTTACAAACTACTGCTAAGCAGCACAAAGAATCGATTAAGCTCTATACTCAAGGAGAAAGAAGCGACCTTGTCGGGCAGGAAACATCAGAACTTAAAATTGTAGAAGCTTATTTGCCCTCTATGATGACAGAAGACGAAGTCAGAGCTATTGTAGTATCTGTGATTGAAACAACAGAAGCCTCTAGTATGGCAGATTTTGGTAAAGTGATGCCACAAGTTATGAAACAAGGTGCAGGGAAGATTGATGGAGGAGTTGCACAAAATATCTTAAAAGAATTATTAGCTTAGCATGATAATTGATATCCTTTTTTGCTTATTGATATTTTTTAATGCTATTCTAGGTATTAGAAAAGGACTTTTTGATGCTGTATTTGAATTTATTGATATTGGTGTAGGTATATTTTTTGCGCTCTCATTCTATATTGATTTAACAATATTTTTATCATCATTTTTAACTATAGGAACAGGATGGACGCTTCTGATCTCCGGCCTCATTATTTTCTTTTTTTCTATTATAATTTCTAGATTCATTACTAGCCTATTGTTATTTCTGTTTAGCGGATCAACTTCCTTTACACTGATTGATAGATTTTTTGGATTTTTGTTCGGGGGATTAAAAACAATTCTATTGCTAACTATCTTTGTTTGGTTTTTTGATGCATTTATATCTAGTAAAATATATAGCATCCTTTATAGCGAATCACAAATTCTTGTTTTACTCGAGCCTATGAAAGATTATATTAGTGAATCAATGTCGAGTTCAATGCCCATATGAGAAGAATAGCACAAGAAACCATTAACCGCGTCCTAGAAGAAGTAGATATCTTAGATGTTATTTCTCAATATGTAGATTTAAAAAAAAGAGGCCAAAACTATTTTGGATTAAGTCCTTTTAGGTCAGAAACTAAACCTTCATTTAGCGTAGCACCCGATAAAAATATGTGGTATGATTTTGGGTCTGCTCAAGGAGGTAATGCTATACAGTTTTTAATAGAATATGAAAAAATTAGCTTTCCAGAAGCTGTACGTTCTTTAGCTGAAAAATACGGTATTGAAATTACTGAGCTGGGCAATAAAGAGCAAAATAACCTATATGATCAATTATATGAAATTCATGAATTAGCGTGTATTTATTTTGAAAACAGTTTAAAGGCTACATCCGGAAGTAAAGCAAAGAAATATTTAGTAGAGAGAAATTTTGATGATAATATTATTGATAAATTTAGAATTGGGTTTGCATCAGATAGCTGGGACAGTCTTCTAAAAGAATTAAAAGATAAATTTGAACATGATATTTTGAAAAAATCTGGATTATTTTCAGAGTCAAAAAAAGGACCACTTATTAATCGTTTTCGTAATCGTATTATGTTTCCTTTCTTTAGCTTGTCTGGTAAGGTAATTGGATTTAGCGGTAGAAGTTTATCTGATAAAGAAGATGTTAAATATTTAAACTCTCCGGAAACCCTATTATTTGAGAAGAGTAAAATTTTTTATGGCTCTTATCAAACATTACCAAATATTCGTAAACAAAATTTTGCTATCTTAGTAGAAGGACAGACAGACTTCTTACGTCTTGTAGAGCAGGAATTCGATAATGTACTTGCTACATCTGGAACAGCATTTTCTAGTAAGCATGCCATTGCATTAAAAAAATATACCAATAGAGTAATTCTATGTTATGATTCAGACAGCGCAGGTATTAATGCTGCTATTCGTACAAGCTATGTTTTATTGCAAAATGGTATTGAAACAAGGGTGTTGCATCTAGGGAATGGTGACGATCCAGATGACTTTTTCAAAAAAGATAGTACTACAAAAGAAGACTTTAGAACTTTAATTAAAGAAGCAGCACACCCTATCAGCTTTATTATTACTCAAAAAGATATTTTAAGCCAAGGCGCTGCAGATCAATCAAAATTTTTAAATGAATGTATTGGTGAGATACAGTTAGTACCAGATGTAATGATTCGGAATGATTTGGTCCGTAAACTTGCTAATCAATTAGGTGTTGTAGAGGCCGAAGTATTTGATCGTTTTAGCAATCTTAAACAAAAAAGATATAGGACTTCTAAGCAAGAAGAGGTGAGCTCTACAGAAGTCACTCACTATACCTCATCTGAAGATAAAGCTCAGTTAGAGTTAATTAAACTAGCCCTACATTCTCCAAAACTTGCCACAGCAATGCCTTTAGCACTATTTAGCAATAAGCTCCTGTATAACGTTTTAAAGGTCCTAGTCGACAATAGCGACAAAGATTATAACCCAGGTCAGATTCTTGAGCTAATAGGAGGCTCGCCAGAGCAACGTAATTTAATCGCTTCTTTAGCAATAGAAGTACCAAACAAAGCATATGAATCTATTATTTTAGATGACTGTATTAAAACTCTAGAACGTCAGCCTATCAAAAAAGAGATTGCACTACTTAGAGATAGGATTCGCAGATTAGAAGAGGACGATTCTAGTCCAGACAAAGCACTACTTGAAGAATTAAGTGCTCTCCAAAAAAAACTACAATAAAAAAACCCTCCAAAAAATTGAAGGGTTTTTTTATTTAATACTAATCTATAATAAAATGAGATTAATAATTAATTGTCACTCCAATGTTATATGATCTTGGTTGACCGACACGAACTCTTAAATTGCTCACGTCTCCAGAACCATCATATGCATCAACAAAGTCACCAACATATAATTCATCCATTGCATTGAACACAGACGCACTTAAAGTAACATCTTTGCCCATTAGCTCGGTTGTATAGCTGCTAACAAAGTTAACTAGAGTTGTATTGCCAGTAACATAAGCATCTTCAGCGAAAGTATTATCTTCCCCTAATAAGAATGCTAAGTCTTCAATGTTACCGTCATAACCCCATCTTGGATATTGTTTAGAGAATGATTGAACTTCACCAGATACTTTTAATCTGTTGAAGAAACCAGTCACAATTATAACATTTTGTGATTGTGGAGCACCTGAAACCATTACGTCTTTAACATAAAGAGCTAATGTTTCTTCACTACCTGCATCTCCTTCAATTTCATTGTAAGAGTAAGACAGGTTGTCAGTAAATCTCCAATCACTTTCATGACCTCTAATATCAATTCTCAATACTGGAATTGGTTGATATGCAACAGAGTATTCTAGTCCTGTATGCAATTCATTTAATCCAGTAATACTAAAGAATGACTCTGTACCATCTAGAGACTCTGAAGTACCACTTTGGTTTCTATCAGACCATAATGCATAGTAATAATTCATACTACCAGCCCATTGGCCGTTAGCTGATTTAAATCTAGCACCTACGTCTAACCAAGTAGCTTTTTCATTTTCAAAGCTTCCATTTAGCGTATTATTGTAGTCATTAATTACCTTATCAAGTGAAGGTGTCATTGCAGAGTAACTCATGTTACCAAACAACTGCCATGCATCGTTTAATGCGCGGCTTCCACCAACTTTCATTTGATATCCCATTTCACCGTCTGCTTCGATTTTATTATTATCAAGCGTGAAGTGATCTTGGTTAGTATAGCTAGCTGAAGTAGTTCCAAACATAGCGAAACCATTAGTACCCATACCATTATCGTAATTGACTTGAGCATAACCACCCATCCAGTCTACAGTATTAGTGTAGTCATAGAATACCTTGTCTCCAAGAGTTCTGTGTTGTTGATCATCTGTCCAATTTGGATTAGATGTATCCATGTAGAAGTCACCACCTAATAGGTTGTATACTTCACGATAGTGCTCAACTGTTGCAGTTCTAATATCTACACCAAAAGTCATTGACACAGTGTCACTAACTTCCATGTCTAGCTTAGAAACTACACCAACAGTGGATTGATTATTTCTACTTCCTCTTAGAATACCTCTAGATTGATAGCCGAAACCATCAACAAAGTCCAAGCTGTTACGACGAATAGTCTCATCATAATCACGTCCTGAACCGTCAGCTTTCCATCGTATAGAACCAGCAGAACCGGAACCACCACCTTCACCACCTGAGTAGTAAAGTGAACTAGCTAACGTCATAGTGTCGTTTAGCTTGTTGTATGAGTTTAATTGTACGATTGGTTTATGAAAGTAGTTTTCTCTTTCATTAATTAATGTACTTGAATACATGTCAGCTGAACGATTGTTCCAGCCGTCAAATGGTAACCAACTAGCAGTAGCTTTTTGACCTGTAAAAGGCGTGTCTAGATTATCTGCTCTAGGGTTATAGTCCATTCCGTATTCAGTTCTTAAATCTTCCTCTGCTACTCCCATATCGCGAGCTAATTCATGACTGTAATTTGAAACACGGTTGTTCCAAAAACTTTGTCCATGAATCTGAGGTGATCCAAGTGCAACAAATTCAAGACGATTATTCTCATTGAATGAGTATGATGTATTAAAATAATACGACCATGCCTCTGTGTAGGTACCTACTGCAAATAGTCTGTCAGCAGTTCTTTTAGACGCTGATGCTACCATTGCAAGTTTCCCATCCATCATTAAACCAGTGTTAATAGTAACAGCGGTTTTTGAATAAGCATGTTGTCCTGCTTCTTGTTTTACTACAACACTTGCTTCAGAAGATGCTGGCATACTCATAAAGTTTACCACACCACCTAAACTAGGTGTTGCTAAATTAACAGATCCTGCTCCTCTTTGAACTTGTACTACTGATGCAACATCAGCTAATACACTCCAGTTAGAGAAGTATAAATTTCCATTTTCCATGTCATTCATAGGGATACCATTAATCAGATAAGATGTATAACGATCGTCAAAACCACGAACATATACATTTTCATCATCCCAACCACCACCATTTTCAACGTAAACGTTTGGTAGGGTTGCTAAGGCTTTTGGCAATCCTCGACCACCTAATCTGAAATCAATATCAGCTTTAGTATAGTCATCATAAGGGATTGCTGAGGTATTGTCTACACGGTCAGCTAGTACTTCAACTCCGCCTAACGCGACGGAAGATGATGCTAAAGAAAAGCTTGCAGATGCGTTAGAATCTGAAACCTTTACAGTTGCACTTTCTGATGTATAACCCACTACACTAGCGGTTACTGTGTATGTACCATTAGGAACACTTACTGAGTAAGCACCACTTAACGTAGCAGCTGCACCCAATGCAGTTCCTTGAACTACAACATTTGCTCCTGGTAAAGCGTTCCCGTCTGCATCTGTAACAGTTCCAGACACGGTGCTTTGACCTAAGAGAGCGCTAGAAATCATTACAATTCCAAATAGCGCACCAAGAATCATTCGATTCATAGTTAACTCCTTTTTCTCGGTTATCTTCATATATTAATATATTAACTTAAGAGTACAAGCTATGTACTCTCCGCAAATTTGGTCCATTTAGGGAAGAACCGCAACTATTAATTATACTATCAATAAGACTCTCTAATTTTTCATGCTATTATTATAACAAATCTAGGATAATTATTTTTTTTATCTTTCAGGAAATAATTGTGGTAATTTTAAGTGAATTATTATGGAATTTTTAGACCTAAAAACGCAACAAAGCCGTATTCGCAAACCTCTGGAGAAGAGATTGAATGCAATTCTAGATCATGGTGCCTATATCATGGGTCCAGAAGTACATGAATTAGAAGAGAAGTTGGCAGATTATTGTGGAGTAAAACATGCGATTTCATGTTCATCTGGGACAGATGCATTGCTAATCCCTCTTATGGCATGGGGTATAGGACCTGGAGATGCTGTATTTACTACGCCATTTACCTATGTAGCTACTGCAGAAGTAATTGCTTTACTTGGAGCTACCCCTATTTTTGTTGATGTTTATGACGCTACTTTTAATATTGATTGTGAAAAACTAGAAATTGCTATTCAAGATACTATAAAAGCAGGAGTACTTAAG
>ENA-OSJC01000771-OSJC01000771.1-marine-metagenome-genome-assembly--contig:-NODE-771-length-29498-cov-6.570613_pt1 | contig 29498 bp, 25 predicted proteins | sample MGYA00237885_ERZ534234 | MGnify/ENA primary metagenome ERZ534234 (study PRJEB26413, sample SAMN06343907) | marine metagenome | isolation source: coastal waters | place: Atlantic Ocean: West Antarctic... | reverse complement strand
AAATTGTAATTGGGTATAGTTCCAAGCTCAGTAAGTTTTGATGCTAGCTTGCCTAAAATAAAGGAAGCTCGATCATTACCATCCTCAGAAATAATGTTTTTTAAAGCGTCAAGCCACTCTTGAAGCTCTGGATCATTGCTTGGTTTCTGCATAATTTAATAGTCTTATATCTAGAAAGTGCATTGATTCTAGAAATTTTATTTGAATGTCGCTTTCTATCAATTCTTGTTATTATAAATGTTCTTTTATATTTAACCTAAAGGTAAAAATCATGCGTTTTTCATACCATCCCTCAATGTGCAATCCATCTTTCTATCTAGAGCTAGGCAAAGCAGCAGAAGCAGCTGGCTTTGATGCTATAACATTTCCAGATAGCATTTGTTATCCAAAAGAATGTGATTCTACTTATCCTTATAACGATGACGGAAGCAGAGACTTTTTAGATGGAGTCCCATTTCTAGAACCTTTCTCAATCATTCCGGCCATTGCCGCAGTTACTGACAAACTAGAGTTCTCTACTTCAGTTTATAAGTTGGCACCTCGGCAAGCAGTAACAACTGCTAAGTTTGTTACAACATTAGGCGTGATGACCAATAATAGGTTTCATTTTGGAGTTGGCGTTAGTCCTTGGTACGAAGACTTTTTAGCAACAGGTGAACGCTGGGAAAAACGCGGAAAAAGAATGGATGAGCAAATAGACATACTAAGGGGTCTCATGAATGGAGAATATTTCTCTTATAAAGGAGAGTTTTATGATATTCCAGAATTAAAGCTATGTCCTGTTCCTACTAAACCAGTCCCAATTCTAATTGGAGGTCACTCAAAGCCTGCATTAAGAAGAGCTGCGCGTTGTGATGGCTGGATCAGTGCGGGACTTAACCTAGATGAAACAAAAAGCTTAATAGATCAAATTAATGTCTTTAGGGCGGAATATGGAACCTTGGATCATCCCAAATATCAATTTCAAGTAATGGGTGAAGCGGCTTACTCTCCAGGTGGAGTAAGGCAATTAGAAGATTTAGGCGCCACAGAAGTGATCGTTGCCTTTAGAAATACATACGAAGGTGGGGCTGATGAAAGAACATTAGAAAGCATGATTGGTGAAATTAATTGGTATGCAGAAGAAGTAATTAATAAAGTGAAATAATTTGTCGAGATTGCTGGATTTGAATTGAGGACCACTTCACCACCTGTGAGACTTTATATAAGGATGCGCTATATCCCAAATTAAGAAACAAGATATGTTTATTTTTAATACATTTCAAGATGGTTAAAAAAATTTTCATTTAAAATTAGAATTATTAGGTAATAAAAATACATAGATTATTTTGGTAGAACGGTGTCCTTTTGGGAAAAAAGTTCGTATAATCGATTTCTTGAGATTAAATCAGCATAAAATTAGGACATATAATGCTTAGTTTTAGATTAGACGGTTTGCTGATTAAGTCGAGATGTTTATATATTTAACAAATTGATAATATTAATGCATAATATTGATATTATCTAAAAGGAAAGGGGCTTTAAAATGGCGAAATTAAGAATGACACTAGGTAGAATGTTTACAGTGCTAATAGCATCCTTTACAGGTCTAGCATCAACAACAGTTTATGCACAAGATGAACCAAAAACAGCTAAAGAAGAAGCTTCTAAGAAAGCATCTGGATCTTTAAGCGCAGGGGCTATAGCAGCTGCTGTTGCTGCCGCTGCTGTAATTGCTGCTGCATCAGACTCTGGTAATGGAGGAGCTGCAATTCCTGCACCAACACCAGCGCCAACGCCAGCACCAACACCAGCGCCAACGCCAGCACCAACGCCAGCGCCAACGCCAGCACCAACGCCAGCTCCAGCACCAACGCCAGCGCCTACAGAGATTTATACTAAATCCGAAGAAATAACAGAAACAGTGCAAACAACGACAAATAGTGGAACAACAACCGTTCCAAATACTATTACTGTCACCAACACTTCATCAGTTGCTACCGGTACAGCTTTAAGAGAATCAGCTACTGCTACTCAAACAGCAACTACGACTGGTACATCAACATCCACGAGCACCTATACAACAACACAAACTGATCCTGATGGTGTCGCGGGTAATACAGTCGATGTTGATGTAGTTAATACACAGGTTGATGTTGACACTATTGTTATTCTGCTTGAAGGTGGAGTTCCAGCACAGGAAGAATATGTTATCTATCAGGAAATAGTCGAAAGTAACCAAGTAAACGTTGGTACAAGTGTTCCTGTTCAGGTGGAAGTTGATATAGAGCAGACTTCTGTAGTAACAAGTACTGCCACAAGACTTAAGTAGTAACTTAAATTAAAAAAAAGGAGAACTTAGTTCTCCTTTTTTTTGTTTAAAATATTATATTGACCACTTATTTCAATATTCCTTGAATCCTACGCACGGCCTATAAACGGACAATGCTTGATTTATTTAAAAGATCTTGGGTTATATAGAATATTGGGAATATTCAGCAATAATTAGAAAAGCTACATCCAGATAAGAATCAGTGAAGTTGGAAATCTTAGTATTTATAAAAGAAATCTACTGTAAATGAAGGTAGATTTGGATGAGTCTTTTGCTCCGAACGAAGAATCACTCCAGCCTGGTCAACAAAATATTTATTTGTTCCACTCCATCTAATTGATGGTATGTAGTATTCGTGAATATACACTACTGCTTCTTTATCGCCATCAGGACGTAACAGAACGACATTAACGTCTAATCTTTTTATGGTGTTATCAACGGCAGCTAAGATGAGCTCTGGGTTATAAAATGTGGTGCTAGTTGTAAACGGCGTATTGAGCATACTGATATCTGAATAATCAAACATTTCATAGGTTACATCCTTGGATAAGCCCATTGTTTTATATATAAATCCATTCTTAGTAAATACCTTTACTCCATCACTAGAAACCCATTCATGCGATCCATTATCTATATATGCTAAAACGATAGTTGAGCTTGGCCCTCTACCAATCTTTATATTTGCAAATGATGAGTCAAAGTTAGCTAATACTTCATCTGAAATGGTATCTGAGGGGAACCCAGTAGCATAACCTTTAATGAATTCAGCAGCGTCAGTATATGTAAATGCTTGCCCAATAGCATTGCAACCAGAGAGCATTAGTAGAGATAAAGTTATAGTAGCTCTATTAATCATACAAATCGTCCCAGTCTCTTAAGAGACTATTAGCAGAAGCTTGATCGGTTATCCCGAAAAGATCGTGCCCATGATACAAAATAGCCGCTCCGTCTCGAGTAACTGGACGTAACCCAAATCCAGTTGACCCTTTTGAATGATTCGTAAAAAATGCTTCTATTGGAATGAAAAAGTACCATCCTTTTTCAAAACTTCCTTCGCCAAACTCTTCTCTACTAATGTCAGTTTTTGCAAAATAGACTCCCATTCTCATGCCTGATTTAAATCTGCGTGCAAGGTCAACATGCAATCCAGAATCTTCTGCAAGGAATCTTCCACCTTTTAATTTGAGCTGAATACCAGATCTGTCATGACGGTAATTAAAGTTTATGTGACCTGTGGTTGTTTGATAATCCTGGAACCCCAGTTGCATATTATATTCTCTCTGTTTGACCCTCCAAATCTCAGCACCAAGAGACCAATTATCATAGAAGGGTTTATAAAGCATCTCTCCACCAATACCTCCAAACATTGACTCCATATAACCTGCTGTAGTCTTTGCATATAAATTTGGCAAGGGATTGAAAAAAGCTGTTAATTGCATTCTTTCAATTGAAAATTTCTTTGTTTCTTTGAGATAATTAACAATTTCAGTTCTAACATGCGGAAGAACACTATCAGATGCTAGTTTTAGCTCAGCATAGTTATCAACTATCCCTACTGATGCACTCGAAAGCAAAGAGATATTTCTTGCAAATAATAATTCTGATTTTGCACCCAACCTTAGATCACCAAAATAAAACCCGTCAGGACCTCCAATTTGACTCCTTAAAACAGGAACCAATCTCCAATAGTGAGCTGGAAAACTAATCGCAGGTGTAAAATCGTAACTATCATAGTCATACTGAGCTGGCACGATATCGGATTTTTCTATGGTTACATTTTTAATAGGATGATCGCGATGTCTTACAAGTCTATCTCTTGAGATGTTAACTGTATGCATTGCCATATTTGCATTAACGTTGGTGAGTTTAAAAGTCTTAATGTAATCTGGCGAGATTTGATCAAGAACTGTCGCAACTCTTCCACTTGCTCTGGTATAGCTACCATGTCTGCTTTGAGCATATACCACTTCATAGGTAGCTGTACTCTCATCGAGGGTTGCAGCTTGTATATTAAAATTTCTTGCATTTAAGTGACGCAAAGAAGAAATGTATAAAAAGTCTCTAAAATCAGTATTAACTTTTTTTTCAATCTCTGCATTAGGTACTGGTTGAGGCGGATCATTCTTTGGAATATATGGATCTTTCTTTGCAAGAGTTCCGGAAAAAGAGAATCCAAGGTTTATTGTATTGCCTCTAACTATGCCAAGTTTCAGATGAAAATCTTCTGAAACTGGATACGTAAATCCAAAATTTACTTTACTTTGTTGCTTGATTGGTGGAAAGCCCTCTTTCTCATAATCAATTCCATCATACTCAAGTTTTATCCTAGACCCATTTAGATATGGGAGGAATAACTCTATGCCGCCAAAAGAACCAACCCTTCCACTAAAAAATTTATCGAATGAGAATTCTCCACCCTTAGTACCTTCCACTGTCTGTCTAACTAAAAAATCCTCACTAATTCTTCTAAATGGATTCCAAACGTCAGTACCAGACCGCTCAATATCATTCCCTGCAAGCATTCCCCAGCCTAAACCTAGGGTTACATCAAGATTACCAATGAGAATTTCTTTCCCTTGAAATGGAAATGAAATGTCACTAATTAATTTAGAGCCTACTATGTATTCCGATGCAAAAATTCCAGTTCCAGCTAAGTCTCTAAAGCCAACTGCGATTTGTGGGAGCAACTTAGATTCTTTGAACATCCTTAACTTAACGTCAAATCCCTTATCCTTAAATGACTGGTCGCCACTGAAAGCAAAAGAATTACTATATAACTGATTATCAATATCCGCATACTGATAGGATGCTTCAAGCCAATCGAATGGATAGGCAACAAAAGAACCTCTCAAATATGGATTCATTGCAGAGTATGTAAATGCGAGGGTTCCCTCCTCATGAAAGCGCGCACTTGGATTTTGCATCAAACCAAGAGTCCCATAGTTTGAAAATGATGGTTTTTGATTCGGATAAATATAGTCTAGACGCTCTGCTTCAAGATTGATATTCAGGCATATGATTAAAAAAAAGAAGTAAAATTTAAATCTTTTTAAGCATGTGGCAGAAGAATCTAGAGACACAATTTTAATTAACTAAAATATTACTTTTAATATCTATTTTAAAATTCAAACAATCTTAATTATTGATTGAGTTTAATGAAGCTAAACTTAAGGCTAATGAGCTAAATATTGGAGCAATTGCAGAAGCATAATTCAATCCATTCATCTTACCTATTTCTCTTGGAATATAAATTACTGTCCCTGGGATAATATCAAACTCTGTTTGCCTAAAAGAGAAAAGGGAATCTTCCCAAAGATATGAATCTCCATTAGGAGCAATGATAACAACTCGTTTTTTATCTCCATAGATTCCAAGACCACCAGACTTATTAATATAATCCCTGGCTATTGCGGAAGGATCATAGAGTCTCGCTCCAGGTGTAATAACCTCTCCAAGTACGTATATTTCTTGAGAAAAAGCTGGAATATGAACTCTATCTCCATCTTGCAACTGAGTATCCAATAATTTATTCATCTGAAGTTTTGTAAGATCAAATTCAGCTGTTACACGGCCTATTGGTTGAACGTTTTTAAACTCATTTAAAATTAATGGAAGGGTGTTGCCCCCGCCTGCAACTATCCCCTTGGCATTTGCGTCTGTTGCAATAAACTTAATCATATCTTGGTATATGCGTTCATTTACAACTCTTTCAATTTCTTTGGCAGTTTGCCTTGTAAGCACGCCTCCAAAGGCATATGCATTATTTGTATATCCACCTGCACGCTTAACAACACTAGTTAGTTTCTCACCATCTGAAATCGTATATTTACCAGGTAAAACTACCTCTCCAGTAAGTTGAACACTATGAATTGGGTTTGAAGCTGAGGCGTAACTTGGAACTTTTAAATCGTCACCATTGAGAAGGTTAAAGTTATTTAACTCACTAATATCTACAAGCATAATATCTTTCTTCCCACTACTCTTTCTCTCTACTATAACTTCGGTAATATCGCCTGGAACAAGACCGCCAGCAAATTCAATCATTGTATTGGCTGAAGTATCAACAGCTTTCTTTAGCTCATAGATACCTGGATTATTGACTCCCCCAGATATACTTATCTCTGGGCCTTTTGACTGAACAATCACGGCATCGCCGCTTCTGAGCCCGTGAGAGAATTTAAGATTTCCATTAATCAGAACTTCATAAAGATCAATATCGTCAATAATCTTATTATCACGCTTGATGTGCACAGATCTAAATGATCCCTTATCGCTAATACCGCCAGACGCATTAAGTACTGACAAAACATTTGAGCCACCATTAAGAGTATAGACACCAGGACTCTCGGTATTGCCGATAACAAGAACGGTAATATTTCTCATGTTAGTTAAGGTCGTGAAAGATGTAACGCCAATAAATGCTTCTGCAAGGGTGGCTTGAATTACTGCACCAGCATCTTTTAGGGTTAAGCCAGCAACATTAATTGCTGCAACTTTAGGAATGTTTACGCTTCCATCTTGCTGAATAATGGCACTAATTTCCTCGCTTTGCTGACCAATCATTTGAATTTTTAGTGTATCTCCCCTGTCTACAACATAGTCACTTGCAAAATTAGGTTCATTAATCGGCATAAAAGTAGACTGCGTTGTATTAAAAAAATCTGGCCCAAATCTTTTAAGCTCACCAGATTCACCCTCCAATTCAAGGCTTCTTTCGATCTGCATTAACTGCAGCTGTATCTTTTGAAGATTAGATTCTAGAGTATCAACGGTAGTTTTGGGGGCATTGTATACCTCATCTTTAACCTCATTTGCCTCACTCATCTCACGAAGGTAATCTGTTCGGATCTCCTCAGGTAGACTTTTCAAGAAGTCTTCATTTAGTTTATCTTGGGCAAAACTCAGGTTACTTATAAGTAAAACTGCAAGAAATGGGAGCTGTAAAAATTTTTTCATAGATATTTACTAAAAGTTTATTGGTAGAGTTTACCAGTATTTTCATCGCAAATGAACTGCATAAAATTCCATAAAATGATTAAGAAAGGCTTAGTCTTGGAAATCATGGGCATGTAAATCTGTCTGAGCTATTTATAAATTGTAGGCTTACAAATAAGATTAATAAAAAAAATTTGAGCCAAGCTTATGACCGAATTTCAGCTTTAAATGATTTTTGCAGAATCTGAAAAGCTTTATTCATAGATAAATTGATATCAGATTCTGTTAAGGATTTAGTGGGACTTTGAAAAATAAAACGTAAAGTCATGCTAATTGATTCATCTGGTATGCCTGCACCATCAAAAGTATTTGCTAGGATAAATTGTTTTAGGAACTTAATTCTTCCTTTTTCTAGCAAGCTCTTTATCAAGGAATATTTTATTTCTTTGCTAATTAAAATATTTATATCTCTGCTGGCTGAAGGAAATTTACTTGAGGGCTTTAATTGCACTCTCGTATCATTGGAATTAATTTCTTCCGGATACAACTCAAACCCAAAGACAGTATTTTTTATCATCTTTTGAGTTACCGTGAGATCAATCTCTCCAAATATTCCTATTTTTTTCTTCCCTGCAAAGATATCCATAGAGTTTGAATTGAAAATCTTACTTGATGTTGTGGGAATTAACTTGAGCTTACTTACAGCGATGGTTTTGAGTAATTGCAAAACATCAGCCTTTAGAGAATAAAAATCATATATTGGAGTTTTAGCACTCCAGCTTTGTAATCCCCCATGATCATAAATAATGCCAGAAAGGTGAGATTCTTGAGAAAATTCATTTTCGTTTTTATAGAAAACATTACCCTCTTCAAATACCTTTATTGTTGAATAATTTTTTTTAGCATTAATATAAATAGCGTTAAAGAGAGAGCCAAATAAACTTCCGCGCATCATTGGCTCATTTTCATTAATGGGATTGAGAAGCTCAGCAGGCTTCCTAGAATGTATATTTAGGCTATCAAAGGTTTTTTTAGAAACGAAAGGTATGTGTATAAGCTCTTGAAAGCCTCCAAATACAAGGCCTGATCTCAGCTGAGCAACATTGGAAAATTCTCTATTAGATATTATTGGTCCTGATTTAGAGGAATTCACCGGAATATTATCATACCCATAACACCTCAAGATTTCTTCATACAAGTCTTCTTCAAGATCTATGTCAAATCGGTGACTTGGAACTTTAAATTTTAAATTATCTTTTTTAGCAGCCGCTAAATCAAAATTAAGATTTTCCAGTAACATTTTAATTCTCTTACTGGTTAATGTGAGTCCTGAGAAATTGTTAAATCTTTGAACATTCAGATTTATATACTTAGGTTTTAGCGTGGTTGACTCTCCCTCAAAGCATTGGATAGCATCAAAGTGAGCTATATCTTTTAAAAGAAATATAAATCTTGCCAGTGCAGTCTTTTGCATTTCAGGATCTACACCCCTCTCAAACCTATGGGAAGCATCGGTTGCCAAACCATACTTTCTGGCCTGATTAACAATTTTATGAGGAATAAAAAAAGCTGCTTCTATAGCTATATTAGTTGTTTTCTTTAAAACTGCAGTTTTTTCTCCCCCAATTATGCCTGCAATTGCTTGCACGCCTTTTTGGTCCTGAATTGTTAAGGTGGAAGCTTCTAAGTTCTTATAATCACCTCCAATTGCTTGAAAGGTTTTATTCTCTGATTTAAACAGCACATTAATTGGAAGTTGCAAGGAGTCTAGATCAAAAATATGCATCGGGGTTCCTAGTTCCAACATCACATAATTTCCTAAATCTACAAGAGGATGAATGAGTGGAACGCCTGCTTCCAAAAGAAATTTTTGCTTCTTAGAGTCTAGATTTTTAAGGGATTCAATATTCTTGATCATCGCAAGATGGTAGTTACCGCAGCCAGTCTGATCAACTTTATCTATAACAGTTTTATCTTTTAAAAATTTTAATTTTGTAACAGGAATTTTTCTTTTCGCTGTTCTTGATTGATGTGCGTCAAACTCTCTTTGGAGGCCTCTAAGAGATAATGCATCTCCACGATTAGGCGTAATATCAAAATCGATCATTGCTCCATCCACTTCGCACTCAAAACCAACCTCGGTAAAAACATCTGATAGCTTTGCTTGAGAGAGATCGGTGGATAAGTAACCTTTTAGATACGCGTATTGAACCTTCATGAAGAAAATTGATTTAAGAAATCTAAATTAGATGAATAGAAATCTCGGATATCTTCAACCCCATAATACAGCATTGCCAACCTCTCAATGCCCATGCCAAAAGCAAAACCTCGGTATGTTTTCGTATCAATATTGCACCCTTTCAAAACATTTGGATGCACCATTCCACAACCAAGAACCTCCAGCCATCCGTTATTACCAAATTTAATGTCTACTTCTGCTGAGGGCTCTGTAAAAGGGAAATAGGATGGTCTAAACCTGATCTCTGGTTTTTCTTCAAAAAAGTATTCTAAAAAATTAATAATAACCCCTTTTAAATCTCCAAATGTTACATCCTGATCCACTACCAAGCCTTCAATTTGAGTAAACATTGGTAAATGTGTTGTATCGGAATCACATCTATAAACTCTTCCGGGTGACAGCATATACAAAGGAAGATCTTCTCTAAGCATAGAATGAATTTGAGAATTAGAAGTATGAGTTCTTAAGAGATGCTGAGATTGTGCATTTGAGTTGAGATAAAAAGTATCATGCATCTGCCTAGCAGGATGATTCTCAGGAAAGTTTAATGCCTCAAAATTATAATAATCTGTTTCAATTTCATCCCCAGGAAATACCTGATAATTTAGGGGTAAAAAGTAATCCATTACTCTCTGAGAGACCTTTGTAATAGGATGAATTGAACCAACTAGGTATGGGTCTGCCGGAAGTGTTGTATCCAATACGGTAAAATCATCTTCACTTTGAAGATTTACCAAGGCATCCTCAAATATTTTATTTAAGGAGCCTTTAAGAATGTTTAGCTCTTTTGCAGCAGCAACTTTTGCTAATGGATCTAGGGATTTTAGAGTTGCAAATGCAGAAATAACATATGCCTTCTTGCCAAGAAATTGAGCTCTTAGCTGAAAGAACTCAGCCTCTGATTGAACGGATTTTAATTTGAGTTTGGCGGTGTCAATTAAATCCTGCGGGATTTGCATGAGAACATTATACCTTGACTTTTTCTACTATTTTCTTAAAAGTCTCAGGGTCTGAAAAAGCAACACCTGCCAGAGATTTTCTATCCAGTTTAATATTTGCTTGATTTAGCTGATGAATAAATCTGCTATATGACAATTCTAGTGGCATAAGGGCAGCAGAAATTCTAGATATCCACAAAGAACGAAAAGTTCTTTTCTTATTCTTTCTGTCTCTGAAAGCATATTGCAATGCTTTTACATTAGACTGTTTAGCCGTTCGGAATAACCTACTTCTAGCACCATAATGCCCTTTTGTAGCTTTTAATACTTTCTTATGTTTCGCTCTGGCGGTTAATGATTTAGTTACTCTTGGCATGATTCTTAAGTGTTATATAGAAGTTTCTGAGCTATTTTTTTAGTTTCATCTGACATCTTAATCATTCCACGATTATGACGTTTTCTTTTTGTAGTTTGTTTGGTCAGGATATGAGCTCTGCTTGCACTTCGTCTCTTTAAACCGCTGCCAGTAGCTTTGAAACGCTTCTTAGCACTTGAATGTGTTTTTAGTTTATAGCCCATAATAATTTAATTATTTTTTTCTTATCTGAGAGAGAACCATTAATAACTGTCTTCCTTCTAAAGATGGCTCTTGGTCTACCTGAGCAATATCTTGAAGGTCATCTCTCAATCTATTAAGTAGTTCAAGACCTAAGTTACTATTTAAGATCTCTCTTCCTCGAAATCGAACGCTGATTTTAGTCTTATCTCCGTCATTAATAAAGCTTTTTATCTTTTTTAATTTAATATTGTAATCTCCAATGTCTGTAGTAGGTCTAAATTTTATTTCTTTAAGTGATTGTTTCTTAGGTTTCTTGGTTCCAACAGTACTTTTCTTCTTTTCAAATTGAAATTTTCCAAAATCAAGTAGCTTGCAAACCACTGGATTGGCATCAGATGGTGACACTTGAACTAAATCTAAAGATTTTTTTTGAGCCGCACTCAATGCATCACCTATAGGCATCATTCCTAATTTAGCACCATCGTCTCCAATCAACATAACCTCTTTAGCATAAATTTTATTATTGATAGGTGTCGTGTTTTTTTTATTCGCTGCGATAGTAATAAGTCCTAAAAAATTAAGAAAGAATTAAACAAGATAAGTTTGTTTTAGAAGCGGGGAGCTAAAGGAGGTTTTCATTGCTGAAGATTTTAAAGCATTATTCATAAAAAGAAAACTGCTAAGGTTGGAGCAGTTTTTCCCTCCAAGAGTTATTTTCCATCGAAAAGACATATCTTTTATTAAGTCTATTTTCGTGACCCCTCCAGAATTCAAAATAATAGGGAATGAAAGAGTATCCACCCCAGTATTCTGGTCTATGTGTCTTTGAGGTCATTGAGGATAGAGTTGTTTGAAAGTTATTTTTGACTGAGTCAAAAGAATCAATTAGTTGAGACTGAGAAGAGCTAATTGCTAATGCATTTTTTTCCTTAGAGCGTTTTTGAAAGTGTGCATCTGAAAATTTATTGGAAGTTTTTTGAATTCTTGCTTTTAATCTAATCTGAGTATTTATTGCTCCCCAATAGAGCAAGGCTGAAATTTGATCATGTTCTTGAAATTGAATGCCTTTAGGAGATAAATAATTTGAAAAAAATATCCACTCATTGTCATTAATATACTTTAAATTAACAAATCTAGACTCCACTTCATTTTTAGTTTGATTAAAAGAGGAGATGGCAATTGCTTCAATCGCTTTTTGATCTGCTTCTTGAGCTTCTGAATAGAGGCGATTAAACATCTGATATGGAGAATCAGCGCTGATGTTATTTATTTGTATCATGCGTCTCTAGTAAATAAATCTCTTGAAAAAATTTTATGCTGGACATCTTTCAGCTCATCACTAAGTCTATTGGCGATAATCATGTCTGAGCCAATAATAAAGTCCTCGAGGCTATTAATTACTGACATTCCCTCATATTGATCTTCATCAATCATCGGCTCATAAATAATAAGACGAGGACCAGAATTTCTCAGGGCTTCGATTAAAAACAAGACCGCTGACTCTCTAAAATTGCTTGAGCCATCTTTCATGACTAATCGATATATTCCTAAAGTACTTACATTCATTTCATTAATTTTTTTTAATAGTAGCGCCTTTCGCTGATCATTTGATTCAACAGTCGCTGTAATTAGGCTTTGGGGAATATCGTCATAATGCGCTAATAATTGCTTGGTATCTTTTGGTAAACAATAGCCTCCATAGCCAAAAGAAGGGTTATTATAATAATCTCCCACCCTTGGATCCAGAGAAACCCCCTTAATCACATTGAGTGAGCTAAGATTATTTTCCATAGTGAAACTATCGAGCTCATTAAAAAATGCTACTCTCATAGCCAGAAATGTATTTGAAAACAATTTTACAGATTCAGCCTCACTTGAACTCATGAATAAAGTAGGAAACTCTTTATTGATTGCAGCATCTTGCATCATTTTTGCAAAAGAAGCGTTCAGGTCATTTTGATAGCCACCAACTATTAATCGAGATGGATGTAAATTGTCATGCAGTGCTTTTCCTTCTCTTAAAAATTCTGGTGAAAAGATAATTCTATCGGTGTTATGTTTCAAAGATTGCGCTTCTGTAAACCCGATACTTACTGTTGATTTAATAATAATCAATGCGTCGTCATCGCTGTAGCGCAGAGAGTCTTCAATAGACTTTTCAACAGAAGATGTATCAAACTGGTTTGTTGATTCATTAAAGTTTGTAGGAGTTGCTATAAAGATAAATTTAGAATTTAGAAGAGCTGCTTCAGAATCCTTAGTGGCAGATAGTTTTAAATTTTGTTTTTGCAAGGCATTGATAATATCTGGATCATCAATAGTTGATTGCATTGCGTTAATTTTTTTAACTTTTTCTTCGTCTAGATCTAACAATACAAGGGTATTATTTTTTGCTAATAAAGCAGCTAAAGACATGCCCACAAACCCAGCACCTATGATGGTAATTTTAGTTTCAGGCATTACAAATTATTGCTGTGCTGCTGCACAGCTGTTATAAAAAAATTCTCCAATCTATCCATCAACATAGTTCTATCAAATTCTTTCTTTGAAAACTGGATAGCATTCTGACCAAGCATCGTATTCTTCTGAGTTGTAAACTTTGACATTTTTTTAACTGCGGCAGCAAGGCCAATTGAGTCAGATGCTCCGCAACATAGACCTGCACCAGATTCTTCGATAATTTTAGCGCCCTCTCCATCTAACATCCCAAGTATAGGTATTCCTGTCATTAAGTAGGTTTGAAGTTTTGCTGGAATTGTCATGCTAAATACAGGATCTTTTTTCAGAGAAACTAATAATACATCAGCATGAGCAAAAAATGATGGCATTCTTTCCAAAGGAAATCTACCAAGCAGCAAAAAATTTTCTTGCAATTTTAATCTCTTCACCTCTGATTGCAACCATGCAAATCTTCTCCCATCTCCTACTATTATCCATTTAATATTCTTCTTATCTCTTAAAATAACAGCAGCATCTAAAATAGACGGCATATCTTGCGCATCTGCAATATTTCCAGCAAATAAAATATTAAAACTTTCATCGTCCCTCTTAATTTCTGATGCATAGTCTATTTGAGAGTCATCCGCTAGGTTTGGTAGCGCTTCAGCCCAGCTAGGAAAATAATGAACCCTGTCGGGATAGTCGCAGTGAGTCTTAATGCTAGTAATAAAACTTTTAGACTGCCCTAGAACAATAGAGCAGTTGTTGTATATAAAGCGAACTACTTTTTCAATCGCCCATAATAATGATTTAGATTTGATTCCACCTACAGCCTCTAGCGTTTCAGGCCACAAATCTAATGCCCAGAAAATAATTGGAGCCTTCTTTATCTTCCCTAATAATATTGCTGGCAGTCCTACAGTTATAGGTGAAGGCTCATATACGAATATTAAATCTGGTTGAAAATTTCTTAGTTTCCAGGGACCAAGTACTGATCCTGATATAATAAAGCTACAGTAATTTAGAAAAAGTTTAATAGGATGACTTCCTCTTGAGATAATTGGAACTCTATGAATCTTGGCCCCCTGAAGAGAAGAATATAAATTAGGGTTTTCAAGATACTCAGAAAATATTTTTCCAGAGGGATAGTTTGGTTTGCCTGTTAAAATTTCGACCTGATGACCGCGAGTGACAAGCTCTGGAATAAAATCATTAATCCTAAAGTTTTCGGGCCAGAAATACTGGCTAATAATTAAAATTTTCAAAAAATTTATTTATAGTTTTTCCAAACTACCCTTTGAACGTAGTCAGTATAGCTATGTAAAATTCTGACAACTTTCTCTGATACGTTTGGCATATCATAATCTGATACTTTTCTAAGAATTCGCTCATCGCCGTTTGGCTGTGATTTTAAAATTTCAATTGCCTGATGAACTCTTTCAAATGATAGGCCGACCATCATGACTGAGCCTTCTTCCATGCCTTCTGGTCTTTCGTGAGCTTCGCGTATGTTCAATGCCGGAAAGTTCATAATAGATGACTCTTCATTAATAGTTCCGCTATCGGAAAGGGTGACCTTTGAGTTCATTTGTAAATTTACATAGTCTTTAAAGCCAAGGGGCTTGATAAGCATTATATTCTTATTAAGTGTTACTTTTGATGTGGCAATTTTTTTCTTAGTTCTTGGATGAGTAGAAACAATGATGGGGATTTTATATTTGGTACTCATCATATTCAGCGTGCGAATTAATTCTTTAAAGTTATTTTCAGAATCTATATTTTCTTGGCGATGCGCACTAATCACAAAGTACTTACCTGGTTCTAGTTTTAATTTTTTAAGAATATTAGAATTATGGATGCCTTGTTTGTAGAAATTTAAAACCTCATTCATTGGACTTCCAGTTTTAATAACAAGATCTGGAGCCAAGCCCTCTGCTAAGAGGTAATCTCTAGCAATGGAGCTATAAGTCAAGTTAACGTCAGCTGTATGGTCGACTATCCTTCTATTGATTTCCTCTGGAACTCTCATATCAAAACATCTGTTGCCTGCTTCCATATGAAAAGTAGGAATTTTCCTTAGTTTTGCTGGAAGGATAGATAGGCAGCTATTGGTATCACCTAATACTAATACTGCATCCGGACTCTCTTTCTCTAAAACTAAATCAATAGACGTAATTATATTGCCAATAGTTTGAGCTGCATTTTTTTTTGCTGAGTCTAGAAAATAATTTGGTTTTCTTATCTCAAGATCACTGAAAAATATTTCATTTAATTCATAATCATAATTTTGGCCTGTGTGCACAAGTATATGTTCACAGTGAATATCCAAACAAGACATTACTCTAGAGAGACGGATAATCTCCGGACGAGTCCCCACGACAGTCATTACTTTTAATTTCTTCATCTTAAACCTCACTCGATATGGTATCAGGCTTCTCTCGGTCAAATATCTCATTTGCCCAAAGCATCGCTATCATCTCATTTTCACCAACATTAGTAATATCATGAACCCATCCTGGGATCGTTTCCACAACTTTTAGTTCATCGCTCGAAGAAAAGATTTCAAATCTTTCATTGCTAATGAGATGCCTGAATCGAAATCTTGCTTGTCCCTTGATAATAATAAATTTTTCAGACTTGGAGTGATGAAAATGCTGCCCTCTTGTCACGCCAGGCAAAGTAGTAAAAAAAGAAAATTGTCCGGAATCCTTTGTTTTTAAGACTTCTGCAAACATTCCTCTCTCATCTGGAAAGAATGGGATCGTGTAGGTAAAATTTTCTGGAGAAAGAAAGCTGAGATAAGTCGAGTAAAGGGCTCGAATTAGACCGCTACCAACTCTTTCTGAAATTAGTGTGCTTCTAGAATCAAAGAAAAGTTTTAGCTGATCTGCTAGTTCTTGCAGCGTAATTGAGTATGTTGGCTCAACCGAAATAAATTGGCTAGAAGTCTCCAAAGATTGGAGGGTATGTATAAAACTTTTTATCACATCATCGATATAAACTAGCGGTAAGGATTTTGCAGGATCATTGATCTGAATTGGTAAGTTATTTGCAATGTTATGACAAAATGTAGCAACTACAGAATTATAATTAGGCCTTGACCACTTACCAAATACCCCTGGTAATCTATATATACTAACTTGGCAGCCTGCGCTTTCTTCTAAGGCATGAAGAGCATTCTCAGCTGCTAACTTGCTAGCACCATAAGGATTACTATCTCCAGCTTGAGTGCTAGAAGCAAAAATAATAGGTATTTTTTTTCCTAATTTTTCTATTGTCTCGCATATTTTTTTTGTTAATTGATGATTTCCAATATCAAAATCCTTGGAGTCAGAAGGTCTATTTTCGCCAGCTAAGTGAATTACCGCATCAGCTTCAAGAATCTTGGATTTAAGCATCTCCAAGCTATCACCCCTATCAAAAGTATCAACTGCATATGCTTCTATCGAAGAGAGCTCTACCATAAGATTCTGACCAATAAAGCCTTTAGAGCCTGTAACCAGAATCTGCATATTACTCTTCTGGATCCGCGTACTCGCCCCGCATAATTTTTTGCATGAATTCTAATTTTAATAAGAGCTCTTTCATTCCCTCTACATCTAAACGATTTGTATTATGGGAATTATAATCCTCTGCGACAGAAATTTTAACCTCTCCCTTGTCCATAAATTTTTCATAATTTAAATCTCTTAAATCTGGGGGAACGCGATAGTAATTACCTAAATCTTCAGCCGCCACCATCTCCTCTCTGCTTAACAGGGTTTCATATAGTTTTTCTCCATGCCTAGTTCCGATGACATCTATTGGATGTTGTGGTTTCTTTAGTAGCTCGGTAAGAGCCTGAGTTAAAATTGATATAGTGGCTGCAGGTGCTTTTTGAACGTAAATATCACCAGGATTTCCGTTCTCAAATGCAAATAAAACTAAATCTACAGCATCCTCAAGAGTCATCATGAACCTTGTCATCTCTGCATCTGTAATTGTAATAGGCGAATCCTTGAAAATCTGATCAACGAAAAGAGGGATGACAGAACCCCTAGATGCCATAACATTTCCGTATCGAGTAGTGCAGATTACCGTTGAATCACTAGATCTGGATTTAGCAATAATTACTTTTTCCATCATCGCTTTAGATATTCCCATTGCATTAATTGGATAAACAGCTTTATCAGTACTTAAACAAATAACTTTATCAACAGAGCATGAGATGGATGCTTCCAAAACATTTTCAGTACCAAGAATATTTGTTTTAACTGCTTCAACAGGATGAAACTCGCATGAGGGGACCTGCTTCAATGCTGCTGCATGGAAGATATAATTAACTCCTCTAACGGCATTTAGCACTGAATTATAATCACGCACATCACCGATATAAAATTTTAACTTTTTATTTTTATATTTCTTACGAAGGTCATCTTGTTTTTTTTCATCGCGACTTAGGATTCTAATTTCAAGAAGATCAGAGTCTAAAAGTCTTTTCAAAACAGCATTACCAAATGAGCCTGTCCCCCCAGTAATGAGGAGTATTTTATTTTTAAATATAGTCATTTCGCTATGTTAACAAATACAGGACTAATGCAGAAGAAAAAGGTTGAGGATCCTTTACTTTTATTCCATATGACTAGCATTGCCTCTTCATTGATTCATGCAGATTAATCAAATTTTTCAAGCTCTATGGTTCTTACTAAAAAATCGAATGTCATCTTTGAGTTTATTTTCCATAAGTATTCTTTAGAAATATTTCTACTTACCTCAATACTCTCCATTCTCAGAACAGGATCTGTTACGAGAGAATAAATCGCTCTGACAATTGATGATGGTTTCTCTGGATCAAAGTAAACACCTCCTGCAGCAAGAACTTCAGGCATTGGGCCTCTGTCTGAGCATGCTATAGGCAATCCCGAAGCCATTCCCTCAATTAGAGTCACAGGCATATTTTCACAACTTGATGCGAAAATAAATAGATCAGACTCAGATAAAATCATTGGAATGCTATCAATATGCACAAAAGGCAACTGGGTCACAAATATGCGTTTTGGATCTGATAAATCAATTTCTTGATCTAATCTTTTTTGAGAATCCCCAACACCCCCTCCAACGAGTGAAAGAGTTACTGGCAAGCCTTGATTTCGAAGCATCTTGATAGCCCTTACTACATGCCATTGATGTTTATATGGCGCTGTACTTGAAATATATACACATTTTATCTCCTCTACCTGGCAATCAGGCCATGGTCTTTGAATCTCAATATTTCTAAAACTATCATTCACTCCATGTGGGATAATTTGAAAATCTTGAATAGGTCCTGTAACTTTTTGAATCATTTCAGATGCATAATTAGTCAGGAAAATAACAGCAGAAGAAAATCTTAAGGCGCGCACATAAAGAATTTTCAAGAAGAATAGCCTTAAACGGCCTAATCCAAACCTATACCTTTCCATTTCACCCGGCTCAAAGGGAAGCATATCTTGGCTAAGGGTAACATTTGGCTTAAATGTACCTATCGAGCTAGCTGTTGTATTGAAGACAAGCATACAATTATGTGTCTCTAGCTCTTTTTTAAAGAGGAATCTTTGCCAAAATAGCTGCATAAAAATATTTTTTTCAAGGAATTTGGGGTTGTGTTTGGTAAGCCAAGGGAAGTCAGGTATCTCATCTAGCAGATTTTTATGGGACCAAATATGAATCTCTTGAATGCCATGATTGCTAGGTATTAACTCGGAAATTAACCCCACGATATGCGCGTAAGTCCCCCCAGATCTATTTCGCGATGCATCTATTCCAATAATCATATTTTATTTTTTCTAAGTTCTGTAGCCCACATTCCAATCAGAAATGCCAATACAAAAGCTCCATGAGAAACCTTAAAAGTCTCATGAAATAAACCAAAGACCAGGATGCCAACAAATCCTAAAAATAAGCCTAAATCAATTTTATAAAGGTAGGAGCCTATCCTTTGCATCAGATAAAGATAAATACTTAGCCCGATAAACCCTGTTCTAAATAGAACATCATTATACTGACCATGGGCTGAGCCAATTCCATCATCTAAAATCACCCAAATACCTAGATAACCGGAGCCAAATAAAGGGCTGGTAGAAACGTATTCTAAAATTGATTTTATTAAAAATATTCTATAACCCTCTGAAGAGTCTGGATTTGCAAGATCAAAATTAGAAGTGCCATCACTAAATCTAAAAGCAAACAAACGATCAGCAAAATATTCGAATGGTAATGCCAGATATTCATATACTCCAGAAAAAGCAACAATCAACCCTATTCCAATACTATAAAGAGAGAACATGCCTATATTTCTTTTGGTAAGTTTCAACTTAGAGCCAAATAAGACTACAAAAAAGACTGCGCCACTACCAATAAAGCCTACGATCGATGCCCTAGAAAAGGTTAGCAGCAATCCTATAAAAATTATTAGTAACAAAGGGATCTTTGACAGTCTTAATAATGCTGAATTAGATTGAAAGAAAAAAACTAGCCAAAACCCAAGAATATACAAGAAACCAAATCGTTGATTGCCAACTTGATTCTTTGCCGCATACCCCAGAGTTGCTAAATCGAATGATCTAAGTTCATTAAGATTACTTAATGATAAATACAGAGTAAAGGCAACAACAGAAATTTTAAATGCCTTGATCATTCGTTCGTCAATACTCATAAAGGCATAGGAAAACATGCTCATGAACAGTATGAAGCTGATCAGTTTTCTGAAGGATAAGTGCCAGTATGAATATTGAAAAAACCATGCAGCAAAAAAGAGTACGCAAAAAAGATAGAATGCTATCTTCAAATCCCCAGGCAAGAACTTAATTTTCTGATCTTTTAAAACATAAACTAAGGGGAGGAGGAGAAAAAAATAATTTCCTGAAAATGCAGCTCCCAGAGTGACCTGTGACATAAATGTTACAAATAACACAGCTAAGCCATAGGTTATAAAATTATTTTTGGTCATTCTCTTCCTTAATAAGGGGATCTGCCATATTTAATTTCTTGTTAAGTAAACTTAGCCATTTTGGTAACGAGGGGTCTAATTCAAAAAAATTACTTGGATCTCTTTCGTCTCTGCTCTTTATATCCATTGCTCGCAAAATTTTTGTTGTTAAATCTTTATGTGTTTTTACAAAAACAGTCTTGTCGATTTCAAGCATGGGGCTTAAATTTAATTTAGTAGGGTCAATCATACACGCTACAGGAACTCCACGAAAATAGGCGTCTAGTGCCGCGCTAGTAACGTTGCTTGAAAATGCAATAGTACAGTGCTGTAAAAGATCCTCCAACGCTTCTTCACTTGTAGTGATGCGAATCCCTTTAAATTTACTTAGTCGTATTGGACAAGCAGGATGAGGTTTGAAAATAAATCTTGTATTATCTGGTAGTAATGGTGAGGCTTGGAGCAGCATCTGGATTAGCTGATCATTATTTTCTAAAAGATAGTCACCCAAAACCAAAATCACATGTTGCTCTATAAAATCAGTTGTTGCAGGGGGAATTGATAGATTTGATTGGAGATGAAAATATCTGAGAGCCTCGACCAGCTCCATTTCAGACTCAGGATACCCCGTCCTCTGAAAATAATTCATTTGTGCCTGGCCATTGATCGCAATAGCATTTGGTTTTGGGTAGCTAGAATCAGCTTGCATCATATGCACCCTATGATCATGAGCGTATCGAAGGTCCCAAAAGCGGGTAGTGGAATGAGGCACGCCCAATATCTCTTGATGATGCTCCTGTTTCCAACAATAGTTAAGGGCTAGTTCCCAGCTCTGATTCTCCTGAAGGTATAGTCCTAATTTTTGGTTTGGAAGAGATCGCATTGCCTCAGAAAAAAGATTTAGGCTTAAGCAGTTGCTGATGCAGTGAAACCCATAGAAGGATTTATCCCACTCATCAAGCAGAATATTTAGTATAAAATCATCTTTAGGAAGGCCTCTTTTTAATTTTGAAGCAGTATTTGAAACTAAGCGCCAATCAGAGATCGACTGAAAGACAATCCTTAAACTTATAAATGACTCTAGGAACACATGGGCTTCTTTAGAATCTTTTTGATTAAAGCGCTTCAGGGTAACAGCAGCAGCCTTATGATTTGGAATTTGCTTGCTAGGTGTAAAAATATGCAGCCAATTCACCCCGCAACCTGTTCCAGCAATTAAATTTGGTAAGTTGCCCCAAAAATTAGACTGATGATTGTTTGATTCCAGGCCTTTCGCATCCAGGTTAAATAAGTATGAAAAGAATATTAGTGATTCTTTGGTCTTACTCCAAGCTTTCACACCAATTCCTTTGAGATGTCTACTTTTATAGATATGGATAAGGAGCCAAACCACAGCCTTTAAACTATATAATTTCGGCCAAGCATAAGACGAAATAAAATTTATTCTAGGGTAAAAATTTATGTTATTACTTTTAGATAGAGTCCTAAATGCCTCTACTAGTCTTGCATTGTTGGATTTAATTTCAATGGACGTTATTTGGTTTATTAATAGCCAGTGCTTAAAAGCGATAAGCTTAATAGCATTGTCAATTTGCGGAGATTTACTAAAATTACACTTCTCCACAAACAAGCTCAGCCACCAATAACTAAAATTAGGTCTAATTTGTAGGTGGTTTTTAATTGAAGTATTAGATATTGTTAGCTCACCAAGGTCATGAGACCAAGAGAGGTATTCAGATCTAATAGAGGTTTGATTTTGGTCAACCAAATCTAGTATAGAAAGAGTATTTGTTACGCCCTCAAGATTAAAGCTCTGCCAAAGTATCACCGTTCGGTTTTTAGGCGCAGGGCTGGAAGCATCCCAAATCAATACATCAGACATTTTTTTTTAGTGCAAAAATTAAATTCTTTTCCAAATCTGGTTAAAGGCTGAATTTGACTGCAAATCTAAATCACTAGCAAATTCATAAGCAGAATGCTTTTTATCTATAAGTGTGAGGCCGCTTGAAATCAAGGCCTTTGTAACCCCTTCGGCTTGCTCGATAAAATTATCATTTACCTCGATTAAAACTCCGTTCACTTGCCCAAGCACTTTCTGTCCCCCCAAAAGAATTAAGTGTTCTAACCCATCAACGTCTATTTTAATATAGTCCGGTGCAGGTATTTTAAGGTGGGAAACCGCATCATCCATCGTGACACCGATCGTACTAAACGTAAAATTATCATTGATTTCTTCTCCATCCCAACCAAAGCTCTCACCAAAAGTTGATAATGCACCACCCATCTCAGTAGTGGTCATATGCATAGCGCTAAAATTAGTTTTATCACTAAGAGCTATGGGCACAATGCATATCTTTTCCTGCAGTTTATTGAGATAGATATTTCGAGCTAATAGCTCTAAGTTGAAAATAGATGGGTCAAAAGCAAAAACTTTTGCGCTTTTTGACTGCGCAGCATAGAGAGAATAGATTCCAATATTTGCACCTACATCCCATAAAATGCAATTCTCCGGCATAGAGTCAATCCAATCAAGAGTTTCAGGCTCTTTTGTAGAAAATGTTTGAGCCCTCCAATCGGTCAGATAATTGGGAGCAATAAACTTCAAAATTTGCCCTTTGTGAGCTTGAATGCGAACTCTTTGCATCATCATTTTTTGAAATTGTCCAAGTGCAAAGAGTCTTATTCTATAAAAGTTGCTGGCCATATTTTTTTGAGGAGCAAAGAAAAAGACGCCCCTTAACAAAAATTGGATAAATGATTTAATAGCTATTTTCATAAAAACTTAGTGAGTTTTAGATTGTTGGAATGGTCTAGAGTAATCAAAATGAGTACTAAAGAAATTGCATTAGTTAGGAAACTTCATATTCAGCCTTACCAATCATGGCATCTATTACAGTAGTTACCCAAATCATATGGATACACTCAACAATATTATAAGCATGAGAATCAACCCAAAAATTAAGATCGCCTAGGGCTTTCAGGGAGTTATCCTGACTCCTGCCAGAAAAAGTAATAATAGGAATGCCCTGCTCTTTAGCTGTTTTAGCAGCGCTGATAACACTTGGAGATTCTCCACTAACACTAATCAGAACAAGCGCGTCTTCTTTTTTACCATAGAATTTTACCGCTTCGCTCATCCAGTTATCATAGCCAAAATCATTTGAAAAACAGGTAATAATATTAGCTTCATTAAAGGTTACGGCTCTAACACCCCCTTGCTTAGTGAAGTCTACCGCTCCATGAGCAGAGATTGACGCGCTGGCTCCATTTCCAGCAAACATTAATTTCCCATCATTGCTTTTAATATTTAATGCAATTTTTTTAAACTCCTCAAATTGAGGCTCGATGCCTTCAGGAAAAATTAATCTAAAGTATTCGTCATAGTATGGTTTGTAAAAATTTGTCATTTTAGTTGTCTCTTGGGAGGCAGTTTTTAATATCTATAAGTACTAATTATATAACTTTATCGATGGTGGCGCTGTAAATTATGAGCATGTGGCGAGTTACAAATTGTCAGGATCTGTTATTGCATATTTCTCTCGCCATTCAGAATCTGCATGGTAAATTTTATAAACTAATTTCATCGTCTCCAAGGCATCTTTTGACGTCCCATTCTCAGGAGCTTTGTTATATATAATAGCTTCAAAAAAACATTTAATCTCTTCGTCCCAAGAGGGATCATTGTTGTATCTAGTATGATGCTCTTTAGGATCTCCTCCATCATGATCGGGATTTGCCATTGCTACAGTGAGAGTTTCTGCTCCATAGCTTTTGGTGCCTGACAATATTCCACCCAAAATAATACTTCCTTTTTCAAGATTAATATCTAAGTTGAATCGGTGACGCCATTGAGTTGCAGAAGAATGTAGCATGCCAACAATCCCATCATTTGTTCTCATGAGACTATATGCGTTATCTTCCACATCGTATCCCCAGTGACCGTTGGAAATAAAACTTTGCACATCGACAAAATCTCCAGCAAACAACCTCATCAAATCAACCATATGAATTCCTTGGTCTAACAGCACCCCTCCACCAGCTATTGAACGATCAGTTCTCCAATCCGGTTGATTGAAAGTTATTAATTGAGATTTTCCATAGACTCCTCGCATATTAATAATTTTTCCTAGCTCTCCCATGCGAATTAACTTCAATGCTTCTTGGACAGAATCATGATAACGATGATTGAATCCATACATCAACTTTAGCAAAGGATACTTTTTTTCAACCTCAATGACCGATACTATATCTTCCACTGTTTTTCCTGGGGGTTTTTCGCAAAATGTATGAAGTCCCTTGTTTAGTCCAGCTATGGTGACTTCTGCAGCAATTTGATTGGGCATACAGACCAAAAAGACGTCTAAATCTTCTTGAAGCAACTCAGGATATGTGGAGAAAAACTTTACACCCTCATCTGTCACTCCTGAGGATTCAAATGATTTATCGCAGACAGCAACCACCTCTGCATATTCACTCCTCTCTATGCAATCTTTCCTTCGCTTTCCGACAATGCCGTATCCAGCTATTCCAACTTTGAATTTCTTCATCTCTTGTAAGAGCCTCCTTCTGATATTGCTCGAAATAGTTCCGCCCACAAATCCAATGGATTCGGTTCCATTGTAAGGCATAGCTCATTAAATTTATTTCTAGCCAAAACTGTTTGAGGCTTATTCCACCATGTCATAGGATCACTAGCTACAGAATCTACATATTGAGCAGCTAAGATTGCATCCGTATGCATGATGCCTGAATCTTTTAACAGCTTAATCAGCTCACTATAAATTGGCTGCACTTCCCAGAATTTTTCATTGTATAAAATCATGGTTGGAACTCCTGAATACATTGCCTCGGAGAATGTAGTTTGAGGGTATGTACATACAACAAGCCGGGAATTTAAGATCGCATTGGTAAGCGAGCCTTGAATAATAATGTCTGGTCCAAAATCATCAACGTATCTCTTATTTTTCTCCCAGGCACCAAAAGGGAATGCCCGAACTTGGATATCTTTTCTAACTTCTTCAGAGAGATGCTGTATAAAAATTTTATTTAGATTGTATGCCTCTAACGAAAGAGAGCCCATAGGCAAAGAGGTACATCTGTAACTGTATTTTTGGCCATCATAATCAATGATTGAGATCCCCCCAGTGGAGTTATAAGTTGATATTTTTGCATGCAGCTTATTAGCTGGCATTCTAATTTGTGCTTTCATCCACTGTAAGCCCCATACAATTCGATAATCTGAAATTTTTTCTTGATGGTCAAAAACACTATACAAAGGATATAAAGACCCTCCATGGCTAGAGATGATGAGATTTGAGCCCTTGCATTGTTGCTCAGCCGCCCAAATCTTAAATAGCTCATTTCCAAAATGAGCATTTGCTGTAAAAATATTTTCTGCATCATTTAGCAGAGATTGCATTTTTAATAACACAGAATAGCCTTCAAGATAGCTCACGGGAATATCTAATAAAATATTAGTCATCACAAAATTTTCAAAATCATGCCTATCTTCATCAACCGGTTCCTCGAAATCTATCTGATCAATAGAGCTTCTTTGAATTGGATCAGGGTAAGTAATTATTTTTTCAAAACGGCTTTCAGAACGAGGAATCAGCCATAGGCGCAAATATAGTTTTACTAAAAATGCTCTAGGAAAATAGCTTTGATAAAAAACTAGCTTTCTTTTTTTTAGTGAAAGGGTTTCAATGATTGCATCAGCTAACTTAAGTGCAGATTTAATAGCTTTTTTGAGTCTACTTTCAGGGTATACCGGTATGTTGATGTCCTCAGTAGGCAAAATTTCTAGCTTCGCAATTTTAATATCCAAATCATCTCTGTGCCTAAGAATGGCTATAAAAATCTGATGATTCCAAAAATTAGAATCAAAGAGTGCATTGGCTTCAGTAAAATCTGTTGCAACTTTTCTGTTTGGACTAAATGCTAAAGAATGGGTTTCCAAGGCAGGCCCATATTCAGACACGCCAGATAAAACCTCCCATCTATCCCAGAGCACAGGGAGATAAGTTAATAGCCAAGGTCCGACAATAACCCTCCAATATTCAGTATCTTTGTCCACGTCATGAAATGTATTTAAAAAAATAGTTAAGGTTTTAAGGATCTCTTCATTTAAAATCTCAAGGTAGTCATGATCGCCTTTTAACTTTTTTCTATCACGCCAATGATAATTAAGGACATCAAAAGACCTATCCTGCCAAACATGTTTTCGTGAATATTGTTGGCACCATTCGCCAAGAAAGACAATGTGCTGGTCGAGACCCCAAGAATCTTCAATTGAAGTAGTTACTAATAGCTTCGTTTCCAAGGTAGGGGGTTATGTTGCTGTCAAATGATTATTCAAATACTTTACCAAGCTAGGAAATACTTTTTTGCTGCTCAAGCAATCTTTTATTAACATAAATAACATCAATCCAATCCGTTCTTCCATTCATAGGATTTTTTGCTATATGGCTGATGTCATATAGCTGGAAGTCTGCTTTTAATAAGTATTGCTCAATGTCAGAAAAAGATAGGCTTCTTTCATAAAAATCATAGAACATCAACTCAGTAAGAACAACATCAACCATATTGAGCTTTTCACCTAAGCCCTCTAATACCTCAGGTTCAAAACCCTGAGTATCAATTTTTAATAAATTGATCCTATCTATTGCAGGGTCATGAGCTGAAATATAGTCATCCAATCTCAGGGTAGCCACTTCGCGAACATGGTTTAGTGTATTTTCATACTCAATTTTTTTTTCTAACCCCTCTTTTTCCAGCTTACTGAGATCAAGAGAGTCTCTGCTATTCATATTAATTTTATTGAATCCTGACACTCCTGAATTAATATCATGAGTATAAAATTTTGCAGTTTCATTGGATTTATTGCCTGCCGCAATATGATTAATGTAAACTTTTCCCTCATTAGATAGACGATTTGCGCTTTCATTGAGCTCTGGCAAGCATTCATCTTGCGGCTCAAAACAATGAACCTGGGATTGAGGCCACCATTCTTTAAATTCATCTAATGAACTTCCATTGTTTGCACCAATATCAAAAATAATAGGATCTACTTTGTTTACAAGGAACTTAATTGTCTTTTCTCTGCTGAAGGTCTCTAGATACTTTGCAGTCCTTTCTTCGTTTTTTCCGTGATTTTTATCTTTGATTGTCATTTTATAAGTCAGGTTATATTGTTATAGGTAGTGTGAGAAAACACTGTATCTCATTTTAAATCGATGTTTTTTAAAAACGTAGTCCATTGATTTAGTGGATTTTCAGTAATTGTAAGGCAGATTTCATTAAATTTCTTTCTTGCTGATAATACATCGCTGCTTTCCCACCATATTTGTGGATTGGGATATATCTCAGCGAGATGTTTTGCTGCATCAAGAGGATTGAAGTGTAAGATTTTTACCCGCTCAAGCTCTTCAAGCAAATCATCATAAATCAACTGAAACTCCCAATAATTTTTAGTTAATAGCAGGATCGTAGGAATTCCTGAATACATCGCCTCGGCAAAAGCTGTTTGAGGATAAGAGCAGATTATAACTTTAGAGCTCTGCATATCTTTTAAGATCGTAGGCTCTTTTGAGATACTGTTTGCGCCAAAGCTATCTTTATATCGAAGTTTTGTTTCCCAACTCCCTAAGGATTTTGGTCGAATTTTTAGATTGCAAATTAGCTTTTGATCTAAGCTCTGGAGAAAATGCATGTTATTTTCAAATACCTTTAAAACTAGCGGGCCTATTGGAACAGAAACACATCTATAACCATATCTTGTAGCCTCATAATCAATAAAAAGAATTTTTGTATGCTGATGATAATTTTTTATTTTAAAGTGAATTTTATTTGGTGGCATACGAGTTTGTGAATCAAGCCACTCTTTACCCCAGACAACTCTTGAGTTTGCAATTTTATCTTCATGATTAAACATGTCGTATCGCTCAGCAAGAGCTCCTCCATGAGCAGAAATAATTAACTTAGAACCAGAAAGGACTTGTCCAGCTGACCAAACTTTAAATAGCTCATTTCCAATATACGCATTGGCTGTAAATATAACTCCAGCGCTTGCAAGAGTCTTAGATAAAATAAAAAGGTCTTTATAACCTTCCAAATAAGCTATAGGGATATCACTGATAATTGATTTGCATAAATAGCTTTCAAAGTTATTGTTAACCTTTAGACCATGAAATGTGAGGTCCTCTCTATTTACTGCATCAGGATAATATATTTTCTGCTTTAAGGCTGAGTGCCAAAGCGGGAAAAGCCCGAGCTTAAAGTAAAAGTAAAGCAGATGTTTTCTTGGAAAGTAGCTGTGAAAAAATAATATTTTTTTTGTTTTGCTAGAAAATTTTTGAAAACAAGAATCAGCAAAACGCGCAAGAGCAGGTAAAAACTTTTGTCGAAAGGTTAGGTGTAAAGTAGGTAAGGTAATCTCTATTGGAAGATGGGTGTCTAGAGATGTAACCTCAATCTTAGAAGAAGCCCTTTCATTCAAAATGCTAGCAAAGATGGTGTGATTCCAGCTATCAGAGTCAAGTGCCTCTCTAAATGAGGTAAAATCTTTTGGGATGACTCGTTTTAGCGCCCTCTCTAAAACAAAAGTTTCCAGCTCATCATCAAGGTCTATCGCCAGAGAAACTGCCTCCCATCGATCCCAAATAACTGAAACATATGCAAGAAGCCATGGTCCAATAATAATTCTCCAGTAATGGGCTGGTTTCTCAACTCCATGAAACTTGTTTAAAAATGATGTTAGGCCCGTCAGCATATCTTCATTTAAAGATTCAAGATAAGAGTGATCCTTGAAAAGTTTTTCTCGATCTCTCCAGTGGTAATCAAGGGTCTGATGCTTGCGGGATTGCCAGGAACCTCTCATTGAATACTTTTTGCACCACTCTCCTAAAAATACAATATTTTCTTGAGAGCCCCAGGTTGAATCCAAGGCTGTTGTAACTAAAAGTTTTTTAATGGGTTTCATACATGGGAAGGCTGAGCCGTCATAAAATATCTATGAGGCGTATGGTCGAATTTTTGGAGAAAACTCAAGATAATTATAAATATCATCGATAAAAAAGCTTGACGCCACATCATAAAAATCTCTCATTTTAAATGACCACAGCTTTAAACCA
>ENA-OSJC01000770-OSJC01000770.1-marine-metagenome-genome-assembly--contig:-NODE-770-length-29525-cov-4.319343_pt1 | contig 29525 bp, 29 predicted proteins | sample MGYA00237885_ERZ534234 | MGnify/ENA primary metagenome ERZ534234 (study PRJEB26413, sample SAMN06343907) | marine metagenome | isolation source: coastal waters | place: Atlantic Ocean: West Antarctic... | reverse complement strand
TTCAGGGTAATAATTTGCATTCCATATTTTCTCATAAATTGTTGCAATACTACACTCAACATCTTTGGGATAACCTAATGACAATGTTTTGTAGGGTACATCTAAGAGATGGCAACCCATATCACCTAATGCTCCAGTGCCATAATCCCACCATCCTCTCCAATTAAAAGGATGAAATTCAGGTCTATAAGCTCTATTTTTTGCAGGACCTAACCACATATCCCATTCTAAATTTTCAGGAACTTTAGAGGAAGGCTTTGGCATTTTAAACCCTTGAGGCCAAACTGGTCTATCAGTCCATGCATGAACCTTGCTTATTTTACCAATCATTTTAGAATCGATCCATTCTTGAATTTTTTCGACTCCAATACTAGAGCCTCCTTGATTACCCATCTGAGTAACAACTTTATTCTTTTTTGCTGTAATAGAAAGTTGTCTAGCTTCTTCAATATTATGAGTCAGTGGTTTTTGGATATATACGTGCAACCCTTTGTTCATGGCTCGGTTTCCTATCACTCCATGTGTATGATCAGGTGTGCTAATAGTTACTGCATCCAAGTCTTTTTCTTTATCTAAAAGTTCATTGAAGTCAACATAAAAATTAGCTTTTGGATATTTTTTTCTTGTTTGTATAACACCATGATTTCCGTTAGGGTGGACATCACATAATGCAATTACTCTTTCTTTTGAGGCCCAAGAATTTTGAATATCAGATCCTTTACCTCCTGAACCAATTGATGCTATATTTAATTGATCACTTGGGGGAGTAAAACCAATACCACCTAAAACATTCCTAGGAATAATAAAAAATCCTGCCCCTAAAACTGTAGAACTTTTAAGGAAATTTCTTCTTGATTTTTTACTCATTTTTTTAAATTAAAAATTATAATATGCAATTTAAATAAAATTATAGATTAATGATCTTAATTAATAATTTCATAAATTGTTATTAATATTTTATGAAAAAAATTATTATACTTTTTTTAATTTCATTGGTTTCTCAAAATTCTATTTCATCTCAATTTTTGAAAAATAAAAAGATTTTAATTGTTTGGGGCGGATACAAACCGCATCAACCAAAGCTTTTTACCAAAAATATATCAAATTGGCTAAAAAAACAAAAAGCAAACATTTCTGAATCTAATGATTTAAATGCTTATTCAAATTATGATTCTTTAATTAAGTTTGATTTAATTATTCAGTCAGTTACTATGATGAAACTGACAAGAAATCAGGAGGAAAATCTTACAAGGGCTGTCAAAAATGGGGTAGGAATTGCAGGAACACATGGTGGCCTTGGAGATTCGTTTAGAACAAACACTGGATACCAATTTATGATAGGAGGACAATTTGTACAACATCCTGGAGGTAAAGTTAATTTCAATGTTAAAATGCTTAAAAACGAATTAACTAAAGGCCTTAAAGACTTTAATATTTATAGTGAACAATATTATCTGCATTACGATCCTAATATTGAAATTTTAGCTACCACAAAATTTAATGCAGATCCCTATCCATGGATAAAAAATGTTGTAATGCCTGTGGCATGGAAAAAAAAATATGGAAGTGGAAAAGTGTTCTATATTTCAATAGGGCACGATCCAAATGAATTTTTAAAATATACTGAAGGATGGGAGTTATTGAAAAGAGGAATCAAATGGGCTACTAGAAATTAAAAAGATTTTAAATTAATTAATTCTTGTTTTGTAAGAAAACGCCACTGGCCTCTTGATAAATCTTTTTTAGTTAAACTAGAAAATAAAACTCTGTCACAAGAAACTATTTTATAATTAAACTCAAAAAATAATTTTTCTAAATCCTTGACTGAATCTAAAAAAATTTCAATTCCTAATTCATTTTTTTTTGCTCCCTCCACAAAATTTATAGACTTGATTATTAATTTATCGTTAACATCATAATCTTTAATTAATTCAAGATCTTTTTGTAAAAAAACTCTATCTAATGTCAAATGAAAAATTTGACTTATTGATTTTTTCTTATTATTTATTTTATTTTCAAATTCAATATCGTTTGAAAGCAATACAAGCCCAGTATAATTTACTTTTAGAAAATCAACAGAACGTATACCTTTTGTGTCAATAGAAGATAAAAGTGAAAATACAGTTTTAGAGTTTGATTTTTGAGCAATACAATGAAACTCTTTAGGTTTATTTAAAAGAACATAAAGCATTTTAACAGCCGACACTTCTTTTCCATCAAATTTTACATCATCATCTAAAGAAACTTTGGAACCTAATCTATCTATAATTTTATTATTTACAGAAACTCTGCCTTGACTTATGTACTCATCGGCTTGTCGTCTATTACATATTCCTGAGTTTGAAATAAACTTATTCAATCTAATATTTGCTAGGTTTGTTGTCATATTATATAATTAAACACCATGTAATATAATACTAAAAAGTCCTGTTATAATTAGAAATTTTAAAGAATTATGTAATAACTCAAAATATTTTCTATTATTAAATTTGAATAGCAAATAAATAAATAAAATAAAAAAAGGAATTGAAAAAATATAATAGTATTTCATCATATAAATTTCATAATTAAATATTAGATTTAAAGAAATTCCTATAACAAAAATTGAATAAAGAGAGATGTATGATTTAGCCAATTTTTCACCATAAATTACAGGAATAGTTTTGTAATTCATTGTAAAATCTCCCTTTAAATTCTCTAAATCCTTAATTAATTCTTTAATTAAAATCACAAAAAATAGAAATATTGCATGAGTAAATATCTCTAAAGAAAAGTTTTTATAATAAACAGTTATAGCAAAAAAAGGAGTAACAATTAACATTACAGAAAGAAAGTTTCCAATAAAAAGATACCTACTCAATTTAATGGAATAAATAAAAATTCCAAAAGTGTAGAAACTAAAAAAAATTAATGCTTTTAAAGAAACTAATAAAGAAAATAAAACAGTAAATAAATTTAAAGTAATGTATGCAAATAATTTAGTTCTTCCAGAAATTTCGTTCTCTAAAATAGTTTTTAGAGGTCTATTAATTAAATCTTTTTCGGAATCATAGAAATTATTAATTATATATCCTGCAGAGATGGATGTTGAGGTGGATAATATTATAAACCAAATATTTTGATCTAAAAGGACCTGATAAATATTATTTGTATTTGAAAAAATAAAAATTGAAGAAACAAATTGAGCAAAAATTATAAAAACTATGTTATAACCCCTTACCAAAGAAAATAAACTTAATGTTTTTAATAAAAATTTGTTATTTGTTAAAGAAACAAACATTTAAATTAAAAATTATAGACAACTTCTAACTTATAATCTTTTAATGCAGATTTTGCTTTTTCGAAATCTTCAGAAAACCCTAAAATATACCCACCACCTCCAGATCCACAAAGTTTTAAAAAATAATCATTTGATTCAATTCCATTTTTCCAAATTTTATGAAAATTTTGAGGAATCATGGGCTTAAAGTTTTCAAAAACAACTTGAGATAATTTTTTAATGTCAAAAAATAAAGATTTAAAATCTCCGGCTAAAAAATTATCTACACAAGAATCTGTAGTTTTAATAAAATCTTCTCTGATAATTTTATTATAATTTTTATTTTTCATTGACTTGAAAAAAATATCTACCATTGGAGCTGTTTCGCTAGATTCACCACTATCTAATAAAAATACCGCACCTTTTCCCTTGTAAGATTGTAGAGGAATCCCGGTTGTTTCAATTTGATTTTTTGAATGAATTAATAAAGGAAGACTTAAATAACTGTTTAAAGGATCTAAGCCTGAAGATTTTCCATGAAAATAAGACTCCATCTTTGAAAAGATATTTTTTAATATCAATATTTTATCTCTCGTTAAATTTTCTAAAATAGTAAATTTATTTTCAGCATAGCGATCATAAAAAGCAGCTACTAAAGCACCGCTGCTACCCACACCATATCCCTGAGGAATTGTACTGTCAAAATACATTCCTTCAAAAAGATCTTTATTCATTTTTTTAAAATCAAAAACAACGATCAAACTATTAATTTCTATTAAAAAATCTCTAAATAAACAAAGACTTTGATTTGATTTTTTAACAATTTTAGAATTGAGATCTCCTAATTTCAAACCACCTTTATAAAAATTATAAGGAATAGACAGTCCCTTAGAGTTTTTTATAATACCATATTCTCCGAAGAGTAATATTTTTGAATAAAATAATGGAGCTTTCATTTCGTGAAATTACAATTTAAATGGTCCATTACCAATACTGTCATTTATAAATTGTTTTGATTCGCAAAATTGCGCTAAATCATTTTTAATAAATTCTTGTACTAAATTGAATTCTTTTTTTGGATATAGCAAATGAATATTAGCTCCTGCATCTAACGTAAAACAGATTTTTGAATTCTTTTCTTTTCTATAATTCCAAATCAAATTGATTATAAGTAAAGTGTTCGGTTTTATCAAAATAAAATATGGATCAGATGTCATCATCATTGCATGTAAAGACAAAGCTTCTAGTTCAACTACTTTAATAAACAAATCATAATCTCCCTTTTCTAATGCATTTTTTAATTTTTCTAAATTTATTTCAGCTTGAACTAAACGATCTTTAGAATAAGCGTGTTCTTCCATTAATTTATGGCCAATTGTGCTGGAAATTTCTTTTTTTCCTTTATCAACTATTAGAACTGTATCACATATATTATTAAATATTTCATGAATATTATTTGGGTATTTTACAGCATATAAGTCACTACTTTCTTTATAAAGTTTAGTCTTTCCCCAAATTGAAAAAAATCCTATTGTACTTCTACAAGCACTACCTGATCCTAATCTAGAAATGAATGAAGCTTTTTGAAAAAAAAAGCTATCACTTAAGGAGGGATTTAATTTTTTTTCTATATCCATTATACAAAGGGACAACGCACTGTAGGAAGAGGCTGATGAAGCTATACCACTACTATGAGGAAAAGAGTTGCTAGATTCTATTTTTAATTCTAATTGAAACAGGTAAGGGCAATACTTTTCAATTCTTTTAAAAAATTCGGATAGCTTATTTTCAAAGCTTGGTTTAGATTTTCCCTTAAATAAAAAAAAAAAGTTTTTATTATTATTTTTTCTTTTTTGATATGAAACTTTTGTTTGGGAGTAGCAACTGTTTAGAGTAAAACTTAATGAAGAATTTAATGGAATTTGATTTGGTTTTTTACCCCAATATTTTATTAATGCAATATTGCTAGGTGATTTCCAACTGGAAACTCCTTCAGAAATTTGATTTAGGTTAGAATTATATATGAAGTCATTAACCATACATTATTCAATTGATTTAATAATTGCAGATTCTGATTTTCTTTTAGAACCATCAAATCCATTAACTCCAGCAACTGTCGTATATCTTAAAATGTTCTTTTTTTCTGGATAAATAATTTTGAAAGCAGCCTGGCACATTAAAGTAGCCTCATGAAAACCACATAAAATTAGCTTTAGCTTACCTGGATAAGTATTCACATCCCCAATAGCAAAAACTCCAGGGATATTCGTTTGATAATCCAAAGCATTATTTACACAAATTGAATTTTTTTCAATTTGTAAACCCCAATTTCCTATTTCTCCTAATTTAGGAATCAAACCAAAAAGAGGTATAAAAAAATCTGTATTAATTTCTTTTTCAGTATTTTTAATTTTCACCTTTAAACTTCTTAAATTACTATCTCCGTTTAAAGCGAAAACTTCAGCTGGTGTAATGACATCTATTAAGAGTTTATTTTTTAATTTCTGTACTTTTTCAACAGAATCAATTGCTCCTCTAAATTCAATTCTTCTGTGAATCAAGGTGACTTTTTTAGCGACTTTTTCAAGCTCAATAGTCCAATCTAAAGCAGAATCTCCACCTCCAGAAATTACAATATTTTTATTTTCAAAAATCTTTGGGTCTTTTATCATATATTCTAAACCTTTTCCTTCAAATTTTTCTAAATCTTTGATAGGGGGTTTTCTAGGCTCAAAACTACCTAGTCCTCCTGCAATAGCTACTACTTTTGCATTGTGAGTAGTTCCTTTATTGGTTACAACATTAAAAGAGCCATCTTCCTGCTTTTCTAATTTTTCTGCTGATTCTGCCAAAGTATAACCCGGACTAAACGGTTTTATTTGTTCTAATAAATCTTCTACTAATTTTCCAGCTAAAATTTCAGGGATTCCTGGAATATCAAATATTGGTTTTTTAGGATATATCTCGGAACATTGGCCGCCAGGTTTAACTAAAGCATCTATTATATGACATTTTAATCCTAATAATCCTGCTTCAAAAACTGTAAATAACCCTGTGGGTCCCCCACCAATTATTAAAATATCGGTTTTAATTATATTCATTTTATCTATTCTACACTAATAACTTCTTTAATTTGAGGTGCATATTTTTTTATAGTCATTTCTACCCCATTTTTCAAAGTCATCTGATTGACTGAACAACTAACACAATTTCCCATTAACTGAACTTTAACAATATTTTCGTCAATGGATACAAGGGAAATATCCCCGCCATCAGATACAAGGAAAGGTCTTATTTCCTCTAAAGCTAATTCTACTTTTTTATTTAATAAATCTTTATTCATAATATTTATTTAATTGCAGAGCAACCTGACATAGTTTTTATTTTAATCACTTCAGTGACTGGAAGATTTTTATTTCTTTTTAGTAATTCAAAAATCATATTTTTTGATATTTCATTAAAAATACTTTTAATTATTGAATCCTTTTGTAAAGAGGCAGGTCTTCCAAGATCTCCAGCTTCTCTTATACTTTGAACCAAGGGAACTTCACCTAAAAAAGGAACTTCTAAATCCTTTGATAAATTTTTAGCACCTTCTTTACCAAACAAATAATATTTATTTTCTGGCAATTCTTCAGGGGTAAAATAAGCCATATTTTCTATAATTCCCAAAACTGGGACATTTATGTTTTCTTGCTTAAACATAGAGACTCCCTTTCTGGCATCAATCAAAGCAACATTTTGAGGAGTACTTATTACCACTGATCCGGAAATAGGTAAAGCCTGCATTATACTTAAGTGGATGTCACCTGTTCCTGGTGGCAAATCTATTAATAAAAAATCCAATTTACCCCAATCTGCATCAAAAATCATTTGATTTAATGCTTTTGAAGCCATTGGCCCTCTCCATATAACTGCTTGGTCCATTTTTGTAAAAAACCCAATAGATAAAATTTTTATTCCAAAACTTTCCACTGGTTTCATTTTAGATTTTTCTTTAACCTGAACGGCCAAAGGTTTTTTATCTGAGACATCAAACATAATTGGAATTGATGGTCCATATATATCCGCATCTAAAATTCCGACAGAGAAACCCATTTGATTTAATGAAATTGCTAGATTAGCTGTAACAGTTGATTTACCAACTCCACCTTTACCAGATGAAACGGCAATAATATTTTGAACATTTTCTAAAACTTTTTCATGATTTAAAATTGTTTTAATCGCTGGTTTAGCTACTTTAAAATTAATTTTCAAATCATAATTATCTTTAAACTTAGCTTTTAAAACATCATTAATTAGTTTTTTAACTTTGTTTTTAGATTGAAGAGTTGGGTTTTCTATTTCTAGATCAATTAAAATTTCATTGTCAAAAACAATAATATTAGTTACTGAGTTGTTGGAAACAATATCAATTTTTTCATTATTCAAATGAACAGTTCTAAGTAGAGTTAAAATTTTATTTTTATTTGGTTTCAATATCAAAAGATTATTTGAGCAAATATAAGATTAAGAATATAATTTATTGTAATTCTAAAGAGGGATCCCAAAAAATAATTTTAAAATTTATTACTTGATCATTTTTCACTTCTACCCCTTCACTTTCTAATAATTGTTTCATTAAATTAATTCCAAAGAAATGGTTTTTCCCTGTTAAAAATCCAACTCGGTTAACTACCCTGTGAGCAGGAACATCTTCTTTGAGATGAGAAGCATTCATTGCCCAACCTACAACTCTTGCACTTTTTTTAGATCCTAAAAAATTTGCAATAGCTCCATAAGTTGTTACTCTTCCAGTTGGAACTAATGAAACAACATTATATACTTTATTGAAAAATTCAGACTTTATTAAATTTTTGCTCATTTTTGAAAGCTGAAGCTTAAGTATGAAATATTTTTTTTAAATTCTAAAAATAATTTTTCGTAATGTGTTTTAATATTTATAACTTCTTTAGGCGCATTATTATTCTTGTAAATGTCATGATTAGAAAATAATGGATTTATATTAAGTCCTTGTAAAACACCTAAAGTATATCCGTGAAGAAATTCACTGTCAGTTTTTAAATGAACAGTACCTTTATTATTTAATATTTTTTTATAAAGGTTTAAGAAAAATGGATTTGTCAACCTATGTTTTCTTCTTTGATATTTTATTTGAGGATCAGGGAAAGTCAACCAAATTTCATCGACTTCTTGGTTTCCAAAAATAAAATCAATTAACTCAATTTGAGTTCTTAAAAAGACTACATTTTGTAATTTTTCTTCAAGAGAAGTCTTTGCTCCTCTCCAAAATCTTGCTCCTTTAATATCTATTCCAATATAATTTTTATTAGGATTTAATTTCGCAAGATTGACTGTATATTCACCCTTACCACAACCAAGTTCAACAATTATAGGATTGTCATTTTCAAAGTAAAGCTTGTTCCAATTTCCTTTTAAGCTAAAGCTATTGGAAAGCAATTCTTCTCTTTCTGGTTGAAATACATTTAAAAAGCTTTCGTTTTCAATAAATTTTTTTAATTTATTTTTACTACCCAAGAGTTATTTTTTTAACAGTAAACAAACTTAAAAATAATTAATTTGATTTCTCTAAAGTAAATGAAAATTCAGAGCCAACACCAAAATCGCTTTCTACATATATTTTTTCATTGTGTGCATCTATAATATGTTTAACAATAGCCAGACCTAATCCTGATCCCCCGCTAGATCTGCTTCCAGAGTTATCGATTCTATAAAATCTCTCAAAAACTCTTTTAAAGTGGGTTTTTTTTATCCCATTTCCATTATCAGTAATTCTTATAATAACTTTATTTTTTACTATATCTTCGACTGTCACTTCGCTAGTACCTGATTCTTTGCCATATTTTATAGAATTTTCAATTAAGTTAGTCAGTACTTGATGAATTTTTTCTTGATCTCCATTGACATTTAATATTTTATTTTTCGAACCTAAAAATAATGAAATTTGTTTTTTATTAGCTTGCAGTTCTAGCATTTCAAAAACATTATTAATTATAGAAATTATATTGAATTTTGATTTTTCTAATTTTAATCCTTCCGTTTCCAGTTGTGTAATTAAATCTAAATCTTTGACAATAAAAATTAACCTTTCTATAGCCTTTTCTGCTATTTTTAAATATTTTAAATTAACCTGTTCGTCTTTTAAAGCTCCATCAATCAAAGTCAAAAGATAACTTTGAGAAGTAAACAAAGGAGTTTTTAATTCATGCGCTAAGTTTCCAATAAAATCTCTTCTAAAGTTTTCTTTTTCTTGCATCGATTTTATTTCTGTTCGACTTTTTTTAGAAAATTTCTTTAGATCCATCATTAATTGGTCCATGTTTGTGTTTACCAAAGAGTTTTTCGTGCTTTCGAACTCTGGAATTAAATCTTGATAAAGGTTTTTTATTTTTTTAAAAACGAAAAATTCTAAATAGACATATATTGTTATCGAACAACAGAAAAATAATGGAACAATAATAACTAGAAAATGTTTTATAGGTTCATTTGTAAAATAATTATAAATCAATAAAATAATTATTGTAAATACACTTAAAATAATAGAAATCAATAGTGATTGAAGCTTGGATTTATTAAATAATAACATAAAATTATTGGACAAACTTATAGCCTACCCCTTTAATTGTTTTAAAATACAAATTTCCGATTTTTTCTCTTAACTTTCTAATATGAACATCAATTGTTCTATCTCCAACTATGATGTTAGAACCCCAAACTTTATTCATAATTTCATCTCTTGTAAAAACTTTTCCAGGATTAGATGCTAACAAAGAGAATAATTCAAATTCTTTTCTTGGCAAAACAATATCTTTTCCGTCTTTAACTACTTTATATTCCTCTCTGCTAATTGTAATATTATCCAATTCAATTATTGAATGTTCATTTTTATCAGATTTTAATCTTTTTAAAATTGATTCTATTTTTTTTAATAAAATTTTAGGCTTTACAGGCTTAGATATATAGTCATACCCTCCAGCATCAAAAGCAGCAATTTGTGTAAAATCTTCACTTCGTGCGCTTAAAAAAATAATTATAGTATTTTTTAATGAGGGTATCTTTTTAATTTTATAACAAGCTTCAATCCCGTCCATTATAGGCATCATTATATCTAACAAAATAATGTCTGGAATAAATAGTTTAGCTTTTTTAATGGCTTCTTTACCATTAATTGCACTTTTTACGTTATACCCATTTAAGCAAAGATTGTATCTTAAAATTTCAATAATATCTTGATCATCATCGACTATTAAAATTTCAGGAACACCTTTGTACATCTTTTTAATTTTATATAAAATTAAATGAATTAATAATCTTTCTTTACAATAACTTAATTTTAGACTTAACTTTTTAAATAAATAAGAGTTTTATAGTCTTTTAATTAAATTTGAAAATAAAAATTTGAATCCATTTAAAATAATTTCTGAAAAAGATTTTAAAGAAAAAGCAATTGCTTTATTTAAACATCAGTTCAAAAATAATTTGATTTACAATCAATACTGTAAGTTATTGAAAATAAAATCAAAAGATATTAAAGAATTGAATCAAATTCCTTTTCTGCCAATTCAATTTTTTAAAACTCATAAAGTCGTATCAACTAAAAAAAAAACTACACACATATTTAAAAGTAGTGGAACAATGGGAATTAAAAGTAAAAATTACGTAAGTGATATTAATACATATATTAAAAGTTTCAGAGAATCTTTTAAAATTTTCTATGGACCCATCGAGGACTATATTTTTTTAGGACTTTTACCGTCTTATTTAGAAGAAGGAAACTCCTCTTTAATATTTATGGTAGATAATTTTATAAAAACTTCAAATTTTAACGAAAGTGCATTTTACTTAAATAATTATAAAAAATTATCAGATACTCTGAAAAAAGTAAAAAATAAAAAAATAATTCTATTTGGAGTAAGTTATGCTTTATTAGATTTTATAGAAAAACATCCGACAGAAATGAAAAATTTAATTATTATTGAAACTGGCGGTATGAAAGGAAGAAAAAAAGAAATTAGCAGAAACGAACTACACCAAAAGCTTCAGAATGGATTTGGTGTAGAAAATATACATTCTGAATATGGAATGACTGAATTGTTTTCACAGTCGTACGCAATTAAGAATGGAGAATTCCAAAACCCCTCTTGGATGAAGACATTTATTAGAGACATTAATAATCCTTTGTTTGTTTCTGAAAAAGGAAAAGGAGCAATAAACATAATTGATTTAGCAAATGAACATTCATGTGCATTTATTGCTACAGAAGATTTGGGAGAAGTTTTTGAAAATAATAACTATTCAATAATTGGAAGAATGACCGAGTCAGAAATTAGAGGATGTAACCAAATGTTTAATTAAATACAATTAAAAAATAATTCTTTTTACCTCTTTGTGCTAAAATATATTTATCACATATTAAATTATGTTTAGATAATTCAAAATCAGAATTAATTTTTTCTTTATTTATTGAAATTGAATTTTCTTTAATAGCTCTGTTAATTTCTGACTTAGAGGACAAGAAACCTGATTCAAAAAGAAAATCATTAATTATGGGATTAGAATTTAAATAACTTAAAGACAAGTTTGCTTTTGGAACACCATCAAAAACATCTAAAAAAGTATTCTCATCCAATAATCCTAAATTTTTAGAAGTTGATTTTCCAAACAAAATATTGGAAGCTATAATTGATTTTTCTAAATCTTCTTTTGAATGGACTAGTTCTGTAAGATAAGATGAAATTATTTTTTGCAATGACCTAAGATTAGGTTCTTCTTTGTGAACTCTTATTAATTCAATAATTTCATCTTCTGAATAAAAAGTGAATATTTTAATATACTTAAAAGCATCTTCGTCAGAAACATTAAGCCAATACTGATAAAATTTATAAGGGGAAGTTCTCTTTCTATCTAACCAAACATTACCCTCTTCAGTTTTTCCAAATTTAGAGCCATCAACTTTGGTAATTAAAGGACAAGTCAATGCAAAAACTTTTTTTCCAGTTTTTTTTCTAATCAATTCAGTTCCACTAGTTATATTTCCCCATTGATCACTACCACCCATTTGAATTAGACAATTTTCGTTTTTAAACAAATGGTAAAAATCATATGCCTGAATTATTTGATAAGTAAATTCCGTAAAAGACATCCCTTCTTTTGAATCTTTACTTAATCTCTTTTTTACAGAATCTTTAGCAACCATATAATTTACAGTAAGATGCTTTCCAATATCTCTTATGAAATCTATCAAATTAATCTTATCAAACCAATCATTATTATTACATATGACTGCAGAATTTTTTTTCTTTGAATCAAAATTCAGAAATTTTGAAAGCTGAGATCTAATTCCTTCAATATTTTTATCTAATTCTTCTTTAGTTAATAAATTTCTCTCTGAAGATTTACCTGAAGGATCACCAATCATTCCTGTTGCTCCCCCAATTAGAACAATTGGTTTGTGCCCTGATTTTTGAAAATGCATCAGTATTAATATCTGAACTAAACTCCCAATGTGCAAGGAATCAGCCGTTGGATCAAAACCAATATAACCTGAAGCTGAAGATTCTAATAACTTTTCTTCACATCCAGGGATAATATCCTGCAACAATCCTCTCCAACGTAATTGATTAATAAAGTTATCTGACACGTTATAAATTTTAACAAATATATACCTCTTATATTAAAGAAAAAAGTAATTCAAAAAATAGTACATTAGACCCATGATTTTAGTAACAGGAGGAACAGGATTAGTGGGTTGTCATTTATTGCATTTACTTATAAAAAACAATAAAAAAGTCCTGGCAATACACAGAAAAAATAGCAATTTAGAAAAAGTAAACAAGGTGTTTTCATCTTATTCAGAAGATTCTCAAGACTTATTTGAAAAAATAAATTGGATTGAGGGAGATATTAATGATTTAGAAAGTCTGTCCATTGCTTATAAAAACATAGAAGAAGTCTATCATTGCGCAGCATTTATTTCATTTGACAAAAGAGATCTTGAATCTATGAAGAAAATAAATGTTGAGGGGACAGCTAATATGGTTAACATTGCATTAGACAATAATATTAAAAAGTTCTGTTATGTAAGTACCATAGCGGCAATTGGTTTAAGCACCAATAAATATACAGATGAAGAAACTGAATGGGTTGATAATTCAAATCCATATTCACAAACTAAAAAAAATGCTGAAATGGAAGTTTGGAGAGGAGTATCAGAAGGTTTGAACGCTACAATAGTAAATCCTGGAGTAATAATTGGAAGCGGTTTTTGGAAAAGGGGAAGTGGAGCTTTTTTCACTCAGATAAGTCGAGGCATGAATTATTATCCATCTGGGAAAACTGGTTTTATTTGCGTGAAGGATGTAGTGAAAATTATGCATGAATTAATGGAAAAAAATATTTTTTCAGAAAGATTCATTTTAGTTGCTGAAAACTGGTCCTTTAAAAAGTTTTTTAAGGAAGTTAGTGTCTCTTTAAACTTAAATCCTCCAATAAAAGAAGCTGGAAAAACATTAATGACAGTAGCATTGATATTAGATTATATAAATAGCTTATTTCTAGGAAAAAGAAGAAAATTAAATAGTGCATCTATAAAGTCCTCTACATCTACAAGTCATTATTCCAACAATAAAATTTCTTCAAAACTTCATTATAATTTTATAAAAATAGAGAAATCAATACAAGAAACATGTAAGATTTTTAAAAATAAGCTTGATTAATCTATTTTGCTAATGAGTCTTTTCCTTTTTTATTATAATCTTCTAAATTTTTTGAAAGCGAATCTTTGAGATTCTTTAGTTTTAATTCTAATTTTGAATAAATTCTTAAATAAATTTTGGGATTAGAAGCATAATAAAAATTACTATTAGAAAACTTTAAAGAATCTATATTGTGTTTTCTAAACAATAAAGAATCTTTAATATTATAATAGTTTAGCTTTGATTTATTTCTAAATGCTCTGCTAGAATTAATGATATTAATATCTAATAAAAGGTTTGTCATTTGGTCTTCAGTCATCAAATCATCAGGTTTATTTTTTTCATTATTAGAACATGAGTGAAATACGATCAAACTTAATACGAAAATTATTTTTTTCATCTTTCAAAAGTTAATTTTCTTCCATGTAATTCATTATTAAACTCTCCGTTGTTATAAACCAGTTTGCCATTTACAAAAGTTTGAGTGACTTTTGAATCAAATACTATATTTTCAAAAGGAGACCATTTACACTTGTAGAGAATATTCTTTTTTTCTACTTTCCATGGAGAATTTAAATCTATTAATACTAAATCAGCAAAATAGCCTTTTCGAACATATCCTCGCTTTTCTACTTGAAATAAATCTGCTGGATTATGGCACATTTTAGTTACAATTTTTTCTATACTAATTTTTTTATTCAAATAATGTTGAAGCATTGAAACTAAACCGTGCTGAACTAAAGGTCCACCAGATGGACACTCTAAATATTTTTTAGATTTTTCCTCAATTGTGTGAGGAGCATGATCTGTGGCTATTATATCAATACTATCATTATTTAATGCTTTCCACAGAGCTTCTCTGTCATCTTTGGTCTTTATTGCAGGATTCCACTTAATTAAAGATTGCTTTTCTTCATAATCTTCATCTGAAAACCATAAGTGATGTACACATACTTCCGCAGTTATTTTTTTTTTATTTAAGGGAGTTTTATTATCAAATAATAGAGATTCACTTTTAGTAGATAAATGAAAAACATGGAGTCTAGCTCCAGTTTCTTTTGCTAACTCTATAATTTTCTTTGTTGATTTTAAACAAGCTTCTTCTGATCTAATTTTAGGATGACTATCAAAAGGAATTTGATTTCCAAATTTTAACTTAAAATCATTTAAATTCTTATTTATAATTTTTTCATCTTCACTGTGAACAGCAATTAAAAGATCTGTATTTTGAAAAATCTCTTTTAAGACTTTTTCATCATCAACTAGCATATTTCCAGTTGAAGAGCCCAAAAAAAGTTTTAGTGCTGGTATCTTTTTTTTATCAAGTTTTTTAATTTCTTCAAGATTGTCATTAGTTCCTCCAAACATAAATGAATAATTAGCATATGAATTATTTCTAGCTAATTCAAACTTGTTTTCTAACTCATTAATGGTTGTAGTTTGAGGAATTGTATTTGGCATTTCTATAAACGAAGTTATTCCTCCAGCTATTGCTGCTTTTGACTCAGAGTTGATGGTTGCTTTGTGAGTTAATCCTGGCTCTCTGAAATGTACCTGATCATCAATTACACCAGGTATTAAAAGTTTATTTTCAGCATTAATTAATATATAGTGATCTTTGGACAAAATCTCATTAGAAATTTCGTATATTTTATCTTCTTTAATTAAAATATCGGATTTGAAGATTTTACCTTCATTTACAATTTGAGCATTTTTAATTAAAATTTCTGACATTTTTATTTATTAATATTGTAAAAATAACTGTAGATTTTCAATTTAATCAATCCAAAAATAGCCTCAAAAATAATATCTCCGTTCATTTTAGATTCTCCACGAACTCTATCTTTAAAAATTATAGGAATTTCAAGAAGTCTAAAATTATTTTTAAAAGCCTTAAATTTAAGTTCTATTTGAAAAGCATAACCATTAAACATAATCGACTTTAAATTCATTTTTTCAAGAACTTCTCTTTTATATCCAACAAAACCTGAGGTTGCATCCTTTACTGGAAGACCTGTTATGACTCTAGAATAAATAGAGGCAAAATATGACAAAATTATCCTGCTTAAAGGCCAATTTACAACATTGATTCCATTAACATATCTTGAGCCTATTATAACATCACAATTGGAATCATTAATTTCTTTATACATTTTAATCAAGTCTTCTGGATTATGAGAAAGGTCCGCATCCATCTCAAAAATATATTGATAATCTTTTTTTAAAGCCCATTTAAAGCCATGAGTATATGCTTTGCCTAATCCTTCTTTTTTATTTTTAGATTCTAGAAAAATTCTAAATTTAAATTTATCAATATATTTTTTTACTAGTTCAGCGGAACCATCTGGCGAATTATCATCTACAACCAAAATGTTAAACAAAATTGGAAGACTAAGAACTTTTTCCAAAACAATCGGAATATTTTCAAATTCGTTATAAGTAGGTATAATTACAAGAGCTTTACTCATAAATGTATTTTTAACAAAAATACTGATTTAATAAATTAAAAAACACTTTACATTAAATCATATATAATTATGCTAATTTTAAATAATGAATGAATTGATTTTTAAACATGAATTAATTGAAAACTGGATAAAAATTTTATTTATCATTTCAACACTATTAATAATTGCGGTTCGAATACTTAGCGGCGGGAAACTTCAATATCTAATTAAATTTTGGAATATTCATAGATATTTTATTTATAAATCTGGATCAACGATTCCGTTTTTTACTATTGTTAATTCCTTAATGTTTTTACTACGAGTCATTCTTTTTTCTATTTTCTTTACAATTTATCTTTTTCCTTATAAATTCTCAAAATTACAATTTTATAATTTTATGATTATTTCTTTATTTGTAACAATTTATATTATTTTAAAATATTTAATTGAAAAAATATTTGCAATTATATTTAATTATAATAATAATTTAACAGATATAAACCGATACAGAATAGTAATAAAAAATCTTATTGCCATTCACTTTTATTTTTATTTTATTGTTATCACTTTTAATCCAATATCATTCAACTTTTTAATCTCACTAAGCTTTGCTTTATTTTTAATTTATATGTTTTTTTCGTCGTGTTATATATTTAAAAAAAATTCAAATAAAACCATAAAGGGCCTTGTTTATTTTATTATGTATCTTTGCACGTTCGAAATAGTTCCTGCTATTACAATAATGTTGCTAGCTTTTAAATTTTAAAATATGAAGGTAAAAACTATATTAATTTCTCAACCAAAACCAACAGTTGAGAATTCACCATATATCCAACTAAAAATTAAAAGAAAAGTAAAAATTGATTTTATTCCATTTATACATGTTGAAGGTGTTGGTGCTAGAGAAGTTCGTCACCAAAAAATTGATTTATCTAAATTTTCTGCTATTATCTTAACAAGTAGGAATGCCGTAGATCATTTTTTTAGAGTTGCTGAAGAAATGAGATTTCCAATACCTAATGCACTTAAATATTTTTGTTTATCAGAAGCTGTCGCATTTTATCTACAAAAATATGTTGTTTACAGAAAGAGAAAAATTTATGTTGGTGGAAGAACATTTGACGAATTATCAATCCAAATAGCTAAATATAATGAAGAAAGCTATTTAATACCCAGTTCTGATGTATTGTCTACGTCTATTCCTAAAAAATTAGATGAACTTGGAGTTAAATGGATCAAAGGAGTTTTCTATAAAACAATGATAAGTGACCTGTCTGGTCTTAAAAATGTATTTTATGATGTTTTAGTCTTTTTTAGCCCATCTGGAATAGATTCTCTTTTTTCAAATTTTCCAGACTTTAAACAAAATGAAACCAGAATAGCAGTTTATGGAAAAACAACTGCTAAGGCGGCTGAAAAAGCTGGCTTAAACATAGACATTTCTGTTCCATCACCAAAAGTAGCATCTATGTCCAAAGCACTTGACATATTTATAGAAAAGGCAAATAAAAAATAAACTTATCCTTTCTGTTTACTTTTAAATGTTTTAATGAATTTATCAAAATCATTTTGAGATTTGACTAATTTATATTCGTCATTTTTAAAAAGTTCAAGATAAATTTCTAGTTGTTGAGGGGCTAAGTATCCTTTAATAGGGGTAATTAAATTCATTTTATCATCAAAAAAAAGAGTAGTCGGATATGCATTCACTCCTAAGAATTGTGCAAATTGGTGCGAGGAATTTCTGCTTTGAGATCTATTTTTATCATATCCAGTATTTGTAAATTTCCTTCCATTAAAATTTATAGTTTCATTGCCCTCCGCATTAAATTTTACTGCATAATAATATTTATTAATATATTGAGATATAAATTTATTTTGAAAAGTATTTTTATCCATTAATTTACAAGGACCACACCAATTTGTATAAACATCTAAAATTAGATTTTTAGGATTAATTTTTTGGGCTTCCATAGCTTCGTCTAAAGAAATCCAATTAATTTCTTGAGAAAAGTTAAGAAAAAAACATAAAAAAAATATTGACGATAAACTTTTAATTGATGTTGACATTAAAATAAGTATAAGCATTATTCAGCATTATGTACAAGTCTTTTTAAGGGTTTTAAAATTAGAATTACTAAAAGACCAAAAACTGAACAAAAAATAGTTATTCCAGTAAATGTCCAATAATCTCCTACTTCACTTGCATTTTCACCAATTAATCCTGCCACTTTATTACCAAGACCAGTAGCGGCAAAATAAGCTCCCATCATAAATGCTCCCCATCTAGCCGGAGCTAATTTAGTAATAAAAGAAAGTGCAACTGGTGAAGCACAAAGTTCTCCTATGGTATGAAATAAATAAGCTAAAACTAACCAATACATTGCAGATTTTTTTATGATTTCTCCTGAAGAATCATAAGCTACTTCGTTAGACGCCATTGACATGAAAAAGAAACCAAAGCCCATAATTATCACTCCCAAGGACATTTTAAATAATGAGGAATGCTCAAATCCTGATTTTTTCCACCAAATCCAAAAAGAACCAACAGCTGTTGCAAAAATTAAAATAAAAATCGCATTTACAGACTGAAACCAACTAGCAGGAACCATAAAACTTCCCAAAGCTAAATCTGTCTTTTGAGATGCATATAAGTTCATTAACCCTCCTGCTTGTTCAAAAGCTCCCCAAAAAACAATGACAATTAAAAAAGCTAAGTATGTAACTAAAATTCTGTCTTTTTCAATTTTATTTCCATCATTATATACAAGAATTGCAAATCCAACAGCAAAAGCAATTCCAATAATTAACAAACCGTAATTCCAATCCCCGCCTATGCCTATATATAAACCTAAAACAGCAGTAATTGAAAATCCTAATAAAGAATTCGTTTTCTTAAAAATTTGTAGAAATAAATTATCTTTTTTTTCTTCACTTGAGGACTCTAGTTCAATCATATTTCCAACATGACTTAAATATTTTTGTCCTCTCCAATATACAAGTTGACCAATTGCCATTCCTATTCCAGCTAATCCAAAACCATAATGCCAGTTATAGGTTTCTCCTATATATCCTACAACTATTGCAGAAACAGCTGCTCCAACATTTATACCCATATAAAAAATATAGAAGCCCATATCTCTTTTATTATTATTCTCTTGAGCATATAAACCTCCCACCATAGTAGAAATATTTCCTTTCAAACATCCGACTCCTAAAACAATAAAAGTTAGACCTGTGTAGAATGCCCACATGGCTTCAACTGCTAAAATTCCGTGTCCAAAACAAAGTAGAAGACCACCAAGCATAACGGACTTTCTTTGGCCCAGAAATCTATCAGCTAAAATTCCCCCTGGAATGGTAGCTAAATAAACAAACATAGTATACCAGCCATATAATGCAATTGCTGAGCTATCACTCCATCCCATGCCTGGATTATCACCTGATGTTTCTGATACTAAATACAGAACAAGAATTGCTCTCATTCCATAATAACTAAAACGTTCCCATAATTCAGTAAAAAAAAGGACAAATAAACCTATAGGATGCCCAAAAATTGTTTTTTGTTGTAATTCGGAGTGATTATTCATTTTTGGTGTTTAATCTAATTAATTTTTTTCCATGATAATATTTTCCATTAATTAAAGAGTGCACGACATTAATGTTTTCAAAAGTAATTCCACCTGCACTAATAATTTCAAAACTATCAGGAGCTAAATCTAACATTTTTTTTAGAGTTTTTACAGAATCTTTTGCAAAAAGCTGACCTCCAGATGTTAAAACCCCATTTATATTTCTGTTTTTAATTAATAACAAAAGAGAATCAATTACTGATTTTGTATAATCAATTGATTTATGAATAATAACGTTTAAAGGTTTGGCAGTTCTTGATAATTGCTCTATTTGATGCATGTTAAAATTTGATTCTTTGTCCAAACAACCAAAAACAACTCCATCGACTCCTAATTCTTTACAATATTTAATTTCTTCTATCATTTTCAAAATCTCATCTTTAGTGTATATAAAAGAGGGATGTTTTGGTCTTATCATGACTCTTATTGGAATTTTCAAAACGAGATAAGTTTCTTTAATTAATTTTCTCGACGGAGTTAAACCGTCTAGGTCAAGCCTTCCACACAACTCAATTCGATTTGCACCATTTATTTCCGCATTAATTGCATCATTTAACGAATCAACGCATGCTTCTTTGATAATTTGCATAAGGAAAGGTATCTAAAAATGGTGTCTTTTAAAAGTCTCAATAGCAGAGTAGTCCGCCATACCTAAATCACGAAAAGTTTTTGCAATTTCTCTATTTCTATCTTCTGTTCTAATCCAAAACTCTCTATTATCATCTCCTTGAAACATCACATTATCTTTTTGAGTTTGATGGTAAAAAATAGCTTTTCTTTTTCTTAAAACCTGGTTTGGACTCATAGGAATAGACATATCAATCTCATGAACTTCCCATTCGTGCCAAGCTCCTCTGTAAAGCCAAACCCAACAGTCTTTCATGAAACTTTTTTGTTTAATTGTTTTCAAAACATCAAAAAAGATATCCAAACAAACTTTATGAGTTCCGTGTGGATCAGCTAGATCACCAGCTGCATAAATTTGATGGGGTTTTATTTTTGAGATTATATCTGACGTTATTTTTCTATCTAAATCTTGTGGAGAAGATTTTTTGACAGTTCCCGTTTCATAAAATGGAAGTTTCAAAAAATGTACGTTACAATCTGGAATACCTACAAACCTTGTCGCAGCCAAAGATTCTTTTTCCCTTATCAAAGAAGCTATGTTTCTTACATCTTTATTTTCTAAAATTTCGTTATTATTTTTAAGAAGTTTTATTAAACGTTTTGATTTCTCTTTAGCATGTGAAGAAGTTTCCGAATAAACTTCAATAAACTTTAAAATATCAGAATTAGTAACGGCGATATTCCCAGATGTTTGGTATGCGACATGGACCTCATGTCCTTGAGAAACTAATCTTGCAAAAGTTCCACCCATAGAGATCACATCATCATCTGGATGTGGGCTAAAAATAAGTACTCTTTTTTTTGATGGAACTGCTCTTTCGGGTCTGTAAGTATCGACTGAATTAGGTTTTCCGCCAGGCCATCCTGTAATTGTTCTTGAAACCTTATTGAAAATTTCTAAATTAATATCGTAAGGCGATTGGTAGATTAGTAACTCTGATAAATTGTTTTCATTGTAATCAGATTCTGTTAAATTTAAAAGAGATTTATTAGTTTTTTTACACAACCAAACAACCGCTTTAGCCTTAAGTTCTTTTGTCCAATCACAGGACCCTACTTTCCACGGGGTTTTGATTCTAGTAAGTTCTGATGCGGAAGTTTCATCTAAGATAAATGTCACGTTTTTATGCTTTTGTAAAAAACTAGCCGGAATGTTTGAATCTATTTTGTTTTCAATAGCATTTTTGATCGATAATGACTTGTTTTCTCCCCAAGCTAAAAGCACTACTCTTTTTGACTTTTTAATAGTATTGATTCCCATTGTAATTGCTGTTGTTGGGACGTTTTCAATTCCGTAAAAAGATTTTCTTGCATCATTTCGTGTTATGTAGTTTAGGTGAACTAACCTTGTTAAAGAACTGTAATTTGAGCCTGGTTCATTAAATCCAATATGACCAGTCCTACCAATACCTAAAAGCTGAAAATCAATTCCCCCTAGCTGTTTAATCTTTTTGTCATAAGAATTACAGTGTTCATTGACTTGTTCTATGGCTATATCTCCACTGGGAATATTAATATTTTCAGGTTTAATATCAATATTATTAAATAAATGGATATGCATAAAGTGGTGGTAACTTTGTAAATCTTTTTTTTTCATTGGAAAATACTCATCCAAGTTGAATGTTATTACATTACAAAAACTAAGGCCCTCATGCTGATGCATTCTTACAAGCTCATTATAAACTGAAATAGGGGAAGAGCCAGTTGCCAAACCCAAAACACAATGTTTATTTTCTTTTTGTTTTTTTCTTATTAAAACTGCGATTTCATTTGCAACTATTTGGGATGCTTCTTTAGACTCTTTAAAAATTACACTGTGGATTTTTTCAAATCGAGTTTTTTCTAAAGTTCCAGGTGATTTGTAATTAATTGTCATTTTAATTTTTTTAATTTTTCCCAATTATATTTTAATCCCAGTGCAAATACGAACCCTATGATTAAGAAGGTAATTCCATTATTCTTTTCTCCATAAATAAAATATCCAGTTGAGAATAACATTGAGTAAATGGCAAAGCAACCACAAAGCATACAGATAATACCAAGTGGAACAGACCATGTCTCATTATTGTTTTTATTAAAAAATGAAATATTTTTATGTTGAGCTTCTAATTTAATTTTTTTCCATCCAGGTCCTCCAGGATTAGTTTTAACACAAAAATTAATTAATGTATCTGTAGAATCTGGTTTTGTTAAAAAAGTAACTATTACCCAAATAACTGTAGTAAACAAAACCACCATTGGAAACTTATAGTAGGATGGCATAATGCCAAAATCAGAAAATAATATTGGTCCTAAGTTTGTAAAGTTTAATATTATCGATACAAATCCTGATACAAACATAGCAGTTATTTCACTCCACGCATTAATTCTCCACCAAAACCACCTCAAAATAAATATTAAACCTGTACCTGCTCCAAACATTAAAATAACATCAAATAGCTGAAGAGCATTTGTTAATAATAATGCGAAAATTGCACTAATAACAAAAAGAGTTATCGTTGAGATTCTTCCAACATTAACAAGCTGTTTTTCACTAGCATTTTTATTAATTTGTTGTTTATAAAAATCATTTACAATGTAAGAGGATCCCCAATTCAAATGAGTAGAAATAGTTGACATATATGCTGCCACTAATGAAGCTACGACCAAACCTAACAAACCAGAGGGTAGCATTGTTAGCATTGCTGGATAAGCAAGATCATGTCCGAGTTTATCCTCAGATACGTTAGGAAATGCCTCTTGAATACTTGCTAAATCAGGAAATACTACCAAAGAAGCTAAGGCGACAATTATCCATGGCCAAGGTCTAAGCGCATAATGCATAACATTAAAGAAAAATGTAGCACCTATAGCATGATTTTCATCTTTTGCCGCCAACATTCTTTGAGCAATATATCCACCACCACCAGGCTCAGCACCTGGATACCAAGAGCTCCACCACTGCACAGCTAGCGGAACTATTAACAATGGTATATACATATCGGGGTCATTTAAATCTGGTGTTATAGATAATATTTCTGGTGGAGTGTTAGCAATTAAACTAGCCATACCACCAACTTCCGGAAGATTAACCAGATAGTAAGCTGCACCTACTGAACCCGCCATAGCTGCAAAAAATAATATAAAATCTGTGTATACAACCCCTCTAAAACCTCCGACAGTACTAAAAACTACTGTAATGGATCCTGCATAAAATATAGTTTCTAATGGTGAAAGACCAAGCATTATCTCCCCAATTTTAATAGCAGCCAAAGTAACTCCAGACATAGCCATTACATTAAAAATAACCCCTAAATATATAGCTCTAAAGCCTCTTAAAAATCTACCCCCCCATCCACTATATCTAAGTTCATAAAACTCCATATCCGTTGCAACATTTGATCTTCTCCACAACTTGGCGTATACAAAAACAGTCAATAATCCTGTCAATAAAAATGCCCACCAAACCCAGTTGCCAGATACTCCACTTGTTCTAACAATATCTGTGACAAGATTTGGGGTATCTGTTGAGAAAGTTGTAGCAACCATAGAAATACCTAACAACCACCAAGGCATATTTCTTCCAGAAAGAAAATATTCTGTTGAGCTGGAGGAGGATTTCTTTGAAACCAAAAAGCCAATAACTAATGTTATTGTAAAAAAACTTGCTATTATTATGTAGTCTAGTGAAGATAATTCAACCATAATTTAAGTAAATTTAAATTAATCTAATATAAAATTAAACAATAAATAGCTTAAGCTTAATATTCTATAGATAAAAAATATCATAGCAGATGTTTTTGAACTTCAATCAAGTCATTTTTTGATGTTAAATCTAAAACGCTATCAAACATTGGAATTCCAAAGATATCAATCCCTCCTTTGTAAATCATGTGTTTTAATACATCTGTTATTTCCTTCTCCATTCTTTTTTCATTCAAAGGACAGTTTTTAAAAAATTTAAAACATTTATCTCCTTTAAATTTAAAAAGATTCATACTTATTCTAATCTTCCCTAAAACATCTAAAGAATTATCAATTATTTTCTTAGAGGGTTTTTCTTTTATATCAATTAAAAAAAAATTTTTATCCAATGTGACAATTGCAAATGAAGATATTCTTTTTTTAGAAAAGTTTAATCCATTTCTATCATAAGCAATAAAAGCATTATTTGATAAAGTAGATTTTATTGATTTTAAAGATTCAAAAGAATATAAATTATCTCCGTTACAAACACAAAAAAATTGAGATTTTAGAACGGGAAATTGTTCCATTGTTTGATATATGGCATCGGCTGTTCCTAAAGGTTTTTTTCTATTTATTGGTAAATACTGAATCGAAAAATTTACATTACAATTACTTAAATCAATTTTTAAAATATCCTGGTAATTATCTCTAAAAAAATCAGCATCTTCACTAGAAACTATATAAATATTTTTAAAACCAGCTTTAAGAATATTTAAAATAGAGTAGCTTAAAAAGGGTTTTGATTCGCTTCCAAATTCTATCAAAACTTTACTTTTGGAATCAGCAGATTTTATTTGATCATGAGATAAATTATTGTTGGCTTCAAACATTTTCATCCTTGAGGATGCTCCAGCTGCCATTATGATAATTGAATCTGTCATTTTAACTATAAATCTTAAGTTATATTTAAAATTATAAAAATATTTGTTAATGAGTTAAGTAACACAATCATTATCTTTGAAAAGTGAAAAAAATTAAAAATAAAATAGAAGGATTTTCTAAATTATCTAAAGAAGATAAAATAGCTTGGATTAATAATACTTATTTTCATAAAAACTTTAATTCATTAGATTCCTTAGCACAATACTGGAATAACAACAAAGAATTACAAAAAATTCACGACGAATTTTCTGAAAACACCATCTCAAACTTTATTTTTCCTCTAGGAATAGCCCCTAACTTTTTAATTGATGGAGAAGATTTTACTATACCTATGGCAATTGAAGAGAGTTCAGTTGTAGCAGCCGCCTGTAAAGCTGCGAAATATTGGAGGGAAAGAGGAGGTTTTAAAACAAAAATAATTGATTTTAAAAAAACAGGACAAGTACATTTTATTTTTAACGGAGATAAAGAAAAATTAAATTATTTTTTTATAAAAAACAAAAAAATATTGCTAGATGAATGTAAAAAAATTAGCCATAACATGGTTGAAAGAGGTGGAGGTATTTTAGATATTAAATTGGTAGATAAAACAAAAGATTTAAAAAATTACTTTCAACTTAACGCAACTTTTGACACAGTTGATTCAATGGGAGCAAATTTTATTAATTCTTGCTTAGAACAATTTGCTGAAACTTTTAAAAAAGAAGCTCTTTTATTTAATTCTTTTTCTAATGAAGAAAAAAATATAGAAATTATCATGAGTATTCTTTCCAATTATGTTCCAGACTGCTTAGTTAGAGCTGAGGTTAGTTGTCCAATTGATGATTTAGAATCAGAAATAAATCCAAAACAATTTGCTGAAAAATTCTATCAAGCAATAGTGATCGCAAAAACTCAAAGAGAAAGAGCAGTAACTCATAATAAAGGAATTATGAATGGAGTAGATTCTGTAGTTATTGCTACTGGAAATGATTTTAGGGCAATTGAAGCAGGTATTCATTCTTATGCGTCAAAAAATGGAAAATACACAAGTCTTTCTGACGTAAGTATAGACAATGGAATATTCAAATTTTGGATTGAATTACCTATTTCACTTGGAACTGTCGGAGGAATTACGTCTTTACATCCTCTTGTAAAATGGTGTCTTAAACTACTTAAAAATCCAACTGGAAAAGATTTAATGAAAATTGTAGCTGTGGCGGGACTTGCACAAAATTTTGGTGCAATATCATCATTAATCACTTCAGGGATTCAAAAAGGACACATGAAAATGCATTTAATTAACATTTTGAACTCTTTTAAGTCTACAGATGATGAAAAAAAACAACTAATTAATCATTTTAAATCAAACTTAGTCTCTTATAATGCTGTAGAAAAAGAGTTATTAAATCTTAGAAATAATGGATTATAAAACTAATAGTTATGGTAAAATACTAATAACATCTGAATATACGGTTCTCAAAGGAGCTTTAGCGTTAGCCATTCCAACAAGATTTAAACAATCTTTAAGCTTTACAAAAAATCATTCTAATTCATTAGTATGGGAAAGCTATGATTTTGAAAACAAAATTTGGTTTAAATGTGAATTACTTTTACCAAACCTTGAATTTATCAAAAACAGCCATGAAAAGACAGGAAATACTTTGCGTTCAATTTTATATTCAGCAAAAAAAATAAATCCTGATTTCTTGGACAAAAATTATGGAGGTGTTTTAAAGACTAAACTAGGTTTTCCGAATAATTGGGGACTTGGAACCTCTTCTACTTTGATAAATAATATTGCTAAATGGGCAAAAATAAATCCTTATAAATTACTGTGGTCTAATTATCAGGGAAGTGGTTATGATATTGCGTGCGCAGATAGTATTTCCCCTATACTATATAAGTTAGAAAACAAATCTCCCATTATAGAGAAAACAACTTTTAATCCCCCTTTCTCAGAAAATTTATTTTTCATTCACTTAAACAAAAAACAAAATACAAATAGTGAAATTAGAATTTTTAATACTAAAACCATTCCATCAAAACTGATTAATATATTTTCTGGTTTAACGAAAAAATTTATTTGTTCCAAAAATCTTATTGATTTTCAAAATTGCATTAAGGAACACGAGGGAATTCTGTCGAAAGAACTAGGTATTGCCCCCGTTAAAAAGAGATTATTTGAAGATTACCAAGGTGAAATCAAAAGCCTTGGAGCTTGGGGGGGAGATTTTATTTTAGCAGCTGGACCTTTTAACTCTCCATCTTATTTTAAAAAAAAAGGATTCAAAACAATTCTTTCTTTTAAAGAAATGTTTTAAAAAAAATTAGTTTGGCACGATTAGTGCAAACTATTGAATAGATACATAATATTTTTGGTTAGTTGTTGTTTAGAAAACACTCCTTATTTCTTAATTAAGGAGTGTTTTTTTTTATTTCAATCAACAATTGTTCTAAAACCCTCATAAAAAGAACTTGTATTGGAAGGACTTTTCATATATCCAAAATGACTTAACTAATACTTTATGTTTTAAAATTCATCTAACATAGTTTTATTCTTGTCGCCACCCATTTTAAATTAACCTGCTTTAATAAACATCATTCCTTTGAGATTTTTATTAGTAACAAAATCTTTATTAATTAAATTTTTGGAATTATATTTAGAATATGTTTTTGGTTTTTTAAATTGTAAGTCACACGAAAAAAAAATGTTAAAAAAACATATAATTAATATTTAAAATTTATTAATACATCAAAACAGTTGTTTTGTTTTAAAATATAAGGCATTAGTCTTTTTTAAAAAATAAAATGATTTAAAAAACTTAATTTAGGTTTTAATGATTTAAATGATTTAAATGGAAAAAAAGCTTGCTAAAAAATATTGGAAAGAAAACTTAAAATATCTTTTAATTCTCCTCTCTATTTGGTTCACAGTTTCCTTTGGATTTGGAATATTATTAATAGAGGAATTGAATCAATTTAAAATAGGTGGCTTTAAATTAGGTTTTTGGTTTGCACAACAAGGTTCCATATATGTATTTGTAATATTGATATTTATATATATATTTTTAATGAACAAATTAGATAAAAAATATAATTTAAAATAATTATTATGACACTTCAGCTTTGGATTTGGTTAATGATTGGAATAACTTTTTCATTATATATTGGAATTGCTATTTGGTCTAAAGCTGGTTCTACTAAAGAATTTTACGTCGCTGGTGCAGGTGTTTCTCCGATTGCAAACGGAATGGCAACTGCAGCAGATTGGATGTCTGCAGCTTCCTTTATTTCAATGGCAGGGCTAATTTCTTTTATGGGATATGATGGATCTGTTTACCTGATGGGATGGACAGGTGGATATGTGCTATTAGCCCTACTTTTAGCGCCATATCTTAGAAAATTTGGAAAATTTACTGTTCCTGATTTTATCGGGGATAGATATTATTCCAATACCGCTAGAGTTGTTGCAGTTTTCTGTGCATTAATCATTTCTTTCACCTACGTGGCTGGACAAATGAGAGGAGTAGGTCTCGTTTTTTCAAGATATCTTGAGGTTGATATAAATACAGGAGTAATCATTGGTATGGCAATTGTTTTGTTTTATGCTGTATTGGGAGGGATGAAAGGAATAACCTATACTCAAGTTGCTCAATATTGTGTTTTAATTTTTGCCTTTATGGTGCCAGCTATTTTCATTTCTATGCAAATGACAGGGAATCCAATTCCTCAACTTGGCTTTGGATCTCAAGGTGCTGACGGAGTTTATCTTTTAGACAAACTGGATGGCCTTAGCATGGATTTAGGATTTCATGAATATACTACGGGTTCTAAATCTAAGTTAGATGTGTTTTTTATAACTGCTGCGCTTATGGTAGGTACCGCTGGACTTCCCCATGTAATTGTTAGGTTTTTTACCGTAAAAAAGGTTAGTGATGCAAGAAAGTCAGCAGGATGGGCTCTTCTTTTTATTGCCATTTTATATACAACAGCTCCTGCGATAGCAGTTTTCGCTAGAACTAATTTAATTGAAACAGTGAGTGAGAAAAAATATGATGAATTACCAGTATGGTTTGACAATTGGGAAAAGACTGGCTTGTTAACTTTTAATGATAAAAATAATGATGGTATTGTGCAATACGTTGCAGATCCTGAGCTTAATGAATTAAGTATAGATCGAGATATTATGGTAATGGCAAATCCAGAAATTGCTGAATTACCTAACTGGGTGATTGCTCTTTTAGCAGCAGGTGCT
>ENA-OSJC01000767-OSJC01000767.1-marine-metagenome-genome-assembly--contig:-NODE-767-length-29567-cov-10.088199_pt1 | contig 29567 bp, 29 predicted proteins | sample MGYA00237885_ERZ534234 | MGnify/ENA primary metagenome ERZ534234 (study PRJEB26413, sample SAMN06343907) | marine metagenome | isolation source: coastal waters | place: Atlantic Ocean: West Antarctic... | reverse complement strand
CCTTTAGCTACTCCAGTTGGCGGAGGTATAAGATCATTAAATGTTTCATTAAGGCAGCAGCTTGATCTGTATGTATGTCAAAGACCAATCCGATACTACTCAGGTGTTCCTAGCCCACTTAAAAGTCCCCAAGACACCAACATGGATATCTTTAGAGAAAATACAGAGGATATATATGCTGGCATAGAATGGCCGGCAGGCTCTATAGAAGTAAAAAAAATTATCCAGCAATTAACTGAATTGGGCGCAGGAAATAAGATTCGTTTTCCAGAATCGAGTGCCATTGGAATAAAGCCAGTGTCAGAAGAGGGGAGTAAAAGGCTCATAAGGCAGGCTATTAAATTTGCTATTAGCAATAAGAAAAAATCAGTTACCCTGGTACACAAAGGTAATATTATGAAATTTACTGAAGGTGGATTTAAAGATTGGGGCTATGAACTTGCTGAACATGAATTTGGTGCTGTCAAAAATGACTCAGGTTTTTATGTAATAAATAATGAAGTAATTATTAAAGACTGTATTGCAGATGCATTTTTACAGGAAATATTAATTAGGCCCAAAGAATATGATGTTATTGCTACATTAAATTTAAATGGAGACTATATATCGGATTCATTAGCTGCCCAGGTTGGTGGGATTGGTATTTCTCCTGGGGCAAACTACTCTGACACTACAGCTGTTTTCGAAGCCACACATGGAACTGCTCCCACGATAGCTGGAAAAAACATAGCTAACCCAAGCTCACTAATATTATCCGCTCAAATGATGCTTGAGCATATAGGTTGGGTGGAATCAGCAGAGACACTTCACCTTTCTTTTGCCAAAACATTAAAAGAAAATAAGGTTACAACTGATTTTGCTTCTCAGCTCAAAGATTGCAAAGCTTTATCAACAACAGAATTTGCAAAAGCTTTAATTGAAAATATGTAAAAAAAGGCTCCTTAAGAGCCTTTTTTTACTAGCTAACTTAATTAATCAGCTGGTTGAATATTTGAAGCCTGTTTACCTTTAGGGCCGTCAGTTACTTCAAAAGAGACTTTCGCCCCTTCTTTTAAACTTTTATATCCTTCATCAACAATAGATGAAAAGTGAGCAAATAAATCATCACCACCATCATCAGGAGTGATAAAACCAAAACCTTTTGAATCATTAAACCATTTAACTGTTCCTGTTGCCATTTCAATACATCCTTTACGAATTTGGGCGGCACCCTAAAGATTAGTTTAAAGCTAAAATGAAATTACCTAGATAAATACATTTAAACACAAATAAACCAAACACCGGGTTAGTATTTTCAAGTATTAAATAGAAATGTCAAGTTTTTAAATAAATTTATTTTATTTATTATCAAGATATTTAACTAAGTCACTGAATGGCAAAGCCCCCTCAACTCTTTTACCACTAGAAAAAATTATTGTTGGTGTAGATGAAATTCCTAATTCCTTTGCCAAAACCGATATATCTTTAATCGGACTTTCACAATTACCTTCATTTTCAGGAAGCTTATTTTTCAACATAAACTCGTTCCAGGCTAATGAGGGATTTTCTGAGCACCATATTTTTTTTGACTTTTTTTCAGCCTCCGGGTGAATGGCAAGAGGATATAAAAAGGTATATATAGTTGCGTCTGTTAGCTTAGCTAATGCTTGTTTCTCAAGTCTCCTACAAAAAGGACAATCAATATCTGAAAAAACGGCAATATTATTTTTACCACTTCCCCTTACATCTTTTATGGCGTATTCAAAAGGTAATGCTTTGAAATCAACTAAAGTTAAAACTTCCAACCTCTCACTAGTCATGTCTTTTTTTGTGCTTGGGTCAACTATACGGCCTTCCACAATCAGAAAATTAAAATTTTTGTCTGTATAAATAATTTGACCTCCAATATAGACCTCATACAGCTCGTTAAACTCTGTCTTATTGATACTCTTAACGATCAACTCAGGATATATATTTTCAATTATTCCCTTTAGTTTAGCTTCATCCGCAAAACCTATAACTGAAAAAAATAACAACCAAATTGTGAGTAAAAAATTGTTCATGATATAGCTCTCTCTATAAGTTTATTTTTAATAAAATCTACCTCATTAATCAGACTCATTCCCTTTGAAATAATGTAATTGGGGCCAACCCCTTTTAATGAAAACGCCCATTGTAAGCCCGAAGTTAATATTGAAAATTCTTCGATATCAATTTTTCTTGATCGCTCATACCTTCTAAGAAAACCAGAGATACCAATATCAGTATAGTCTTTTTTTTGTATGTTCTTTTCCAATTCTATAATACCTCTAATCCCTAAGTTTAATCCTTGGCCAGATAATGGATGGATACTATGAGCTGCGTCCCCCATTAAAAGCACCCTGCTCTTAAATAATCTCTGTACTTTAATCATATGAAGTGGAAAACTATTTCTTGTTGAAATATTGGAGATTTTACCAAAGTCTTTGCCAAGAACATTTACTAACTCTTTTTTAAAACTTGTTTCATCTAATCTAAACTTATTTTCAAATAATTTATTATCGCATGACCATACCGCTGACATAATTTTTGGGCCAACCGGGAGGGTCGCTAAAATACTATCTCCACAAAAAAACTGGGTAGCCTTATTTGGCTGAGCACCTGCAACCTCAAAATCAAATACTATTGCAGTTTGGCCAAAATCTTTAACCTTCTTTTTTATGCCTTCCTGCTCCCTAATGGCTGATCTAGCTCCATCACAGGCCACTAATAATGGGGCTGTTATTTCACCTTTTGGGAAACTAAAATTAACGCTTTGTTCAGTATTTAATATTTTCTCTCTACCTTCTAGCTTGTGGATATATATTGCTTTATTCAATAGCTTAGATTTAATTTCATTTAATAAGTTTTTTTCTTTTACTATGTAAGCTAGTGCTGGAAGATAGAGCTTATTTGAATCAAATGTTATTTGGTTGCTACGGAGTTCTTTATAAATATCTATAGTTTTTACTGGGTTCAGTGAATTCAAAAAATTTTTTGATAAATTAAATGTTTTAAGCCATTCGACCACATTTGGAGTTAAGGCATAAGTTCTATCCAAGCCATCCTCTTTTTCTTTATGAAAAATATAAACTTCATAATTGTTTCTTGCAAACATAAGGCAACTCAAAACTCCGGCCAGCCCACCTCCTAAAATAATCACTTTTTTTAAGTCACTATTTACCAATGCTCATCTTCCTTACAAATGTTTTTTTCAATTCATGGTTAAGATCTAAGAATGTTAAAGCAAATCCACGTAATTTATTTAACCCAACAAAATCATTAGAAAACCCCTTAACAAGAACTTCAGTGAACCTCATTAACTTTTTTGTTTCAGCTTCTCTTAATTTAATATAATTCATAAGAAGTAAATTAATATTAGCTAAACCAGAATTAGAGCTAATACAATTTGATAAAACAAAAGCGTCTCTTAGTCCGGTATTTAAACCCTGCCCAGCAACCGGATGAATAGTTTGTGCAGAATTCCCTATTACAACCACATTTTTATTTTTAATAATATCAACAAAAGACTGTTTCAGAGGAAAGGCTACTTTAGCTTCGCATGATATGAAATCACCAACCCTATCACCAAAGTGCTTGTGCAGCTCACTTAAGAAGACTTTATCGTTTAATTGCATTAATTGCTCGACATCATTTGTTTTGCCAGTCCAAACAAGGGAGAATTTATTTTTTAAATTTGGTAATAGTGCTATTGGGCCTGCAGGTGTGAATCGTTCGTAAGCAATGTTTTGATGAGGAAGCTCTGAGACAACTTGCGTGACTATCGCTGAATGATTAAATGCTTTTGATGAGCGCGTAATTTTAATGCCAGGGATACTAGCGTTACCTCCATCAGCTAGAACAAGTAAGTCAAAAAAAAGCTCGTTTTTTTTTCTTTGGTCCTGGTATATCAGACAACTTTTCTCTTTCTTTAAAAGAAGTTGACTGGCCTTCGAATTATATGAGATATTAATTTTTTTAGATTTTTTTAATTTTTTTTGAAGCGCAGTAATCAAATTCGCATATGACACTATATATCCTAGAGCATCTTCCTTAAACTCTTTTGCTTGCATTAATGTTCTTCCAAAAGTGCCTTTTTGGCTTGTATGAATTGACTTAATTTCAGTTAATTTATCTGTTAAATCGTCCCAGACACCAATTTCTTTAAGTATAAAACGACTTCCATTTGATAAAGCCAGCCCACGGTGATCATCTAAGGATTGATTCTCTGACTTAGACTCTAAAATTAATGTATCGAAGCCATTTATTTGATTGAGTAAAGCAAATATAAGGCCAACAGGGCCAGCGCCTATAATGACAACCGCTTTATTCATTTAAAATACCTATGGTAGCTTCCAAATCTTTGATTTCCTTTGGGGCATTTATACTAAGAACTTTGTTGCCACTTCCTGTCACCATTACATCATCTTCTATCCTAATACCAATACCCCAAAACTCCTTAGGGACGCTGTCAGACGGATTTATGTAGCATCCAGGTTCGACTGTTAAGACATTACTTGGCTTAAATTTTACGGGTAACAATTCTCCGCCTTCCAAAGTACCCTCTTGATAAGTGCCAGCATCATGAACATCTAAACCCAGCCAATGACTAGTACGGTGCATGAAAAATTCTTTATACAATTCTTTTTCTATCACCTCATCCCTTGAGGCTTTTAAGATATTTAAATCAATTAACCCATTAACAATTGTATTGATAGCTGCTTTATGGGGCTCATCAAAAGAATTGCCAGGGACAACCCTATCAATAGCAGCATATTGCGCATCAAGAACGATTTGATAAATATCTTTTTGAGGTGAGCTAAATTTTCCACTAACAGGGTAGGTTCTTGTAATATCAGATGCATAGTTCTCTAATTCACAGCCCGCATCTATCAAAAGTAAATCACCTTGCCTTAAAAGACTATTATTTTTAATGTAATGAAGTGTGCAAGCATTAATTCCTGAGGCTACGATTGAGTTGTATGCAGGCTCTCTAGCTCCACACTGCATAAATTGATTTAATATTTCACCTTCTATTTGATATTCAAATTTACCAGGTCGGGTTCTACCCATAGCATATATATGTGCCTGTGCAGCAATATTAGCTGATTTTTGCATAATATTAATCTCCAAGTCGCTCTTGACCTGCCTCATTGGATCTAATATGAAGCTTAAATTTTGACACTCATTCTCAATGCTCTTTATTTTCGCCCAAGCTCGAATTTTTTCTCGCGTTTGAGTTCCGTTACTACATAAACTTAAGGGTGATAAACAATAAATACTTTTATTGGCGGCAAAGTTTTTAAGAATCTTTGGTGCTAATTTATCAAGCTCGTCAAGCGAATAAGCCTCATCAAATAAAAATTCCTTAGCAGCTTTCTCTGGGCCATAAATGTATCCATCCCATGTTTCTTTTGCTTCATCCTTGGCTTTACAGAAAATAATAGACTTAGGCCGACTTCCACCCACTAAAAATATAATCGCTCCTGGCTCAAGAAATCCGGACAAGTAATGAAAATAACTGTCAGAACGAAAAGAGTAATTACAATCCCTATTCCTAGGAGATTCGTCTGAATTAGAAAGTATAGCAACACCGTCTCCTATTTTTTCCAATACAGATTGTCTTCTTAACTGAAATTCTTTAAAATCCTTCATATTTTATATCTTCTTTATTTAAATTATTAAGTCTTAAAGGCGTTCCAACATCTGACCATATCCCTTCAAATAATTCACCTTTTATCGACTTTTGTGATATTGCATTCTTAAACAATGGGAGTAGTTGCATTTTTTCCCCCGCCTCAAGTTTACTAAAAAATCTAGGATGATAAACTGCGATCCCAGAAAAAGTATACAAAGGCATAATATTTAATAGTAAGTCAGAGCTGTCTGATAACCCAAAATCTCCTTTTAAATTATGCTCTGGATTCTTAACTAGAATTAGATAAGCATCGACACCTTTCTTTAAAAAAATTGTTTGGATCTTTTTATAGTCAAAATTTGAATATATATCAGCATTAATTACAAGAAATGTATCAGGCCCAAGTAACGGTAATGCTTTTTTTATGCCTCCGCCTGTCTCTAGCACAGGAGTTTCTTCAGAATAAGTAACATGCAAGTTCCATTTAGAGCCATTACCAACAAATTCTTTAATTTTTTTTGGTAAATAAGAGATATTAATGACAACTTCATTAAAGCCAGCATTAGATAGCTTTTTAAGATGCCATTCAATTAAAGGCTTACCTCTTAAAATGAGGAGCGGCTTAGGCAAATCTTTTGTGAGAGAGCCCATCCTCAAACCCATTCCTGCTGCTAGAATCATCGCTTTCATTTAAGTAAACACCTTATCTAAAATTTTTCTTAGGACATGAAGCTCCTTGTATCTTTCTGTCGTGCTAAGTAAGTATTTTTCAACCAAGGGTATATTTTCTAGGTATTGATTTTTTTTATCGCGGATAGATAGTCGAGAGAAAATGCCTAAAATCTTTAAATGCCTTTGGACTCCCGTAAACTCGAACTGCTTATAAAAATCTGAAAAATCTGAATTACTAATTAACCCTACCTTTTTTGCTTCCTCCCAATATCTTGCGACTTGATCAAGAATTACATCCTCATCCCATTCAATATATGCATCTTTTAAGAGAGATACTAAATCATAAGAAACCGGTCCATGCACTGCATCTTGAAAGTCTAAAATTCCTGGCATGCCAGATTCCATTGGGTACATTAAGTTTCTACTATGATAATCCCTATGAACAAAATACTTTGGCTGTGAATCAATATGTTCGGCAATCAATTTAAATACTTGTTTCAAACAAATAAACTCCTCAGCCTCTAATTTAAAATTTTTATATTTGAATAGATACCAGTCAGGGAAAAAATTCATTTCCTCAGTGAGTAATTGACTCGAATAAGTCTTAATATCTGTAGATTCTATTTTTTTTTGCATAGAAATTAACGAGCTTCTAGCAAGACCATATAGGTGGTTGACATTTTTATCACTTAACTTATCAAGAAAAGTATCTTGACCTAAGTCGCTCATTAAAATAAGGCCTAACTTTTCTGAAAATGATAATACTTTTGGTGCTTCTAATTCAGCACTTACCAGCAGCTCAGATATTTTTATAAAATCTTTTATAGACTCTTTCTCTGGAGGTGCGTCCATAAGTACATACGTGGCATCACTTCCAAAGACCCTAAAATACCTTCTAAAGCTTGCGTCACTAGAAGCAGGTTCTAGGGTGTAGCTTTCATCTAATTGATTTTTAAGCCAATTTTCTATTAAATTAGTTCTATCCACAATCAATAGCTTCCTCTATAATATCGGTCTTTTTTAAGTTTACTTGAGTTATAATGCATAACTTACTGATTTATATTGGTTTTGTATTAAATACAAAAAAAAATTAATTATGATTAAAATGACTATATCAGTTTTAGCAGTTTTAGGACGTGTAAGTTGAAGCTTTCAAAGAATACTTTATGTTTTTTGGGCATGCTTCTGTCTATTCAGTTTCACACTTTAGTCTTCGCTCAAGAAGAAGTTCTCGGTGACTCTATCATCATTGAGGGTGACTCTATTGAAAATATCATTGACAGGAAGCTCAGGGCCTCTGGAAACGCTCTTTTAAAAAATAAAGACCAGACGATTACTGCTGACCTCATTGAGTTTAATCAAACTACAGAAGACCTTTATGCAAAAGGAAATGTAAAAATTGATACCCCAGAAATGCAAATCACCGGCACTGAACTTGAGTTGTCCATTAGTGAAAATACCGGGGTAATTCCAGACGCTACATTTATAGTTAACCTCGCACAAGACAAACCTTCTAAATTTAACACAAAGTTACGGGGTTCTGCAGCTCAACTATTTATTGAGGGAAGGGATAAGAAAAGATTAGAAAATGCATCAATCACTACCTGTGAAGCCGGGCAAGATGGTTGGATTATAGATGCAAGCCAAGCAGAAATTGATCAATCTACCCAAACTTTAACAGCAACAAACTCAACGTTATCACTTAAAGGGATTCCAATTATTAGCACCCCATATGCAGACTTCTCATTTAGTGATTTAAGAAAATCTGGCTTTCTTATGCCAACTATTGGAAGCACAACAAGAAGTGGTATGGAATGGATGGCTCCATACTACGTCAACTTGTCCCCAACGTCTGATCTTACACTTTTACCAAGAGTTTTAGGTAAGCGTGGTCTTCAACTAGGAGGGACTTATCGTTATTTAGATGAAAAATATAATGGAGTTAGCTCGTTAGAGTTCATGAACAGAGATAAAAAAAATAAAGATCTTAAGGAAAGATACTATATTAAAATTGATCATAAGCATGAATTCTCTGAAAATATTAGAGGTGGAGTTAGGTTCGAAAAAGTCGCTAAAAATGATAAGAATTATTTTAATGATATGAAAAGTAATCTCGCTTTTACTAGCCAAGTTAGCCTGTCACAAAGTGCTTATTTAAACTACACATCAGATAGTATTTTTTCAAAAGATGATGCCTTTAGTGCCAACTTACTCACGCAAAAGTTTCAAAATTTATCCTCAAGCTCGCCTTATGAAAGACTCCCTAGTTTAAATGCGAGCTACTCTAATGACATTCTGGATGAGGATGAATTTATAATTGTAGATACAAGCACATTGTTAACGTATAACCAATTTGAAAATAATGATGATTATAGTGGGGCAACTCGTGCGACAGGTAATAGGTTTACTGCAAGTCCTTCGGTTGAATTTCCTTTAGAGTCAAGCTTCGGGTATGTAACACCAAAATTTATCTTGGACTACAAAAACTATGATATTGAGGGAGCAAATATTACATCTAAGTCATTATTTATCCCTACTTTTTCTATTGACAGTGGGGTATATTTTGATAAACCGTTTGATTTGGGAGGAAATGATTTCATTCAAACATTAGAGCCTAGAATGTTTTATTCATATACGCAGTACAAGAATCAAGAAGATTTACCGATGTTTGATACGGGTTTAATGGAATTAAATGCCTACAATATCTTTAATGAAAATCAATTTTCAGGAGGAGACCGAGTCATGGACAGCAATCAGGTTACCCTTGCATTATCAAGTAGAATAATGGACTACAAAGGCTTTGAGTGGCTATCAACGACCTTAGCTCAAAGATTTTACATTGGAGATAGAGATGTTTTAAAGGAATCACAGTTTGCTAGTTCAACAGTAAAAAATGACTCATCAGATCTTTTTTTCGGGGCCAAGGCTTACATAACCAGAAGTCTTTTATTCAGAACAGAATGGCAGTTCAATGTCGATGAAAGTGTCACAAATAGATCAACATATAAATTGAGATATAGACCCGAGCTAGGAAAGGTATTTAATGCAAGTTACAGGAATGTGAAAAATCCTAATAATACCAGCACAAAAAATTACAATGTAGAACAATTCAAACTTTCAGGGCAGTGGCCATTAGGCTATGGCTGGTCAGGTTTAGCGAGTTACAATTACGACACCATTGAGTCCGTTGTTCTTGAAAGTATGGGTGGCATTGAGTATGATGCGGGCTGTTGGTCAACACAAATAATGTTTCATAGGTTAAGATTAGTGGATTCTGATAAACCTAACTCAACCTTATTTATTCAATTAGAACTAGGTGGGCTTGGTTCTCTCGGAACAGGAGATCAAGATGGTTTGTTTGATAAAATGAAAAGGAATGTACCTGGAAGCATATTTAGTCATAATCTTCCGGATGAAAATAGGGAGAATAATTTCAAATAATGCCAATAAAGTCACTAATTTTAATAAGTCTTTATATGCTTCAAAACTTCTTATTCGTTACAGAAGCTATATCAAAACAAACATATATTGAAGTAGACACAATTGTAGCAATAGTAGAAAAGGATTCAATTTCTAAATCACAGCTTATTAATGCAATCGAAAAAAAGAGAGATTACTTCAGTAAAAAAAATCAAGGAATCCCTAAAGAAAATATTTTAATTAAGAATACATTAGAAGAATTAATTAATCAGAGTTTGATTATGCAATTTTCTGAGCGAACTGGAATCCAAGTTCCTTTAGAGCAACTTCAGAATGTTATAGAAAACATCGCAAAGAATAATCAATCAACAGTTGAGCAACTAAGGGTTCAAATAGAATCAGAAGGCAATAATTTTTCTGAGTTTAAAGAACAAATAAGGCTCGAGGTAACAATAAATAAATTAAAAAAAAACCAAATTGCATCCAAAATAAATATATCAGAATATGAGATTGACAATTATATTGCACTTCAAGAAAGGATGGCATCAGATAGTTACAAAATTAATCATATTCTTGTGAAAAACTCTGAAGATTTATTGAAAGTTACTAAATTGTTAAAAACTTCTTCCTTTGAAGATGTTGCTAAAAAATACTCAAGCGGGCCTTTATCTGAATCAGGTGGAGATTTTGGTTGGAGAAAATTAGAGGAGTTTCCTGATAGTTTTATTGAAATCATAAAGTCATTAAAAGTTGGTCAAGTATCGAGAGAATTCGAAACTAACAATGGCTTTCATATTATCAAACTAAGTGACAAAAAAGGAATTGAATACAAAACTGTATTAATTAATCAATCTAAGGTTCGACATATTTTAATAAAGCAAAATGAGGTTACCTCAGAGGACAGTATAAAAAGAAAACTAAATCATATAAAAAATCAGATCTTACAGGGATTAGATTTCAATGAAGCTGCGAAAAGGTTTTCTGAAGATGGCTCTGCATCGAATGGTGGCGAGTTAGGCTGGGTTTCAAATGGAGATACAGTTCCTGAATTCGAAAGAATAGTACAAGAAATTAAAATAAATGAAGTAAGTAGCCCAATAAAAACAAATTTAGGCTGGCATATAGTGGAGGTATTAGAAAGAAGAGTTAAGGATTTAACTATTGAAACAAAAAGGGCTTCAATTAAAAATAAGATACTCGTACAAAAAACTGAATCTGCATTTAATGACTGGTTAATAGGACTTAAGGAACAATCTCATATTGAAGTGAGGCTCAATAACTAATGACTAGTAAAGTAAAAAAAATTATTATTACTACTGGAGATCCAGCTGGAATAGGATTGGACCTGTGCATTAAACTCGCTTACAAAAAATTTCCTGCAAACATAACCGTAATTGGTAATCTTCATGCTTTAAAAAATAGAGCTAAATTTTACAAAAAGAATATCACGGTAAAAGAAAACTTATCTGTTCATGATGGCGATGGAAATTTAAACTTTATAGATGTTCCGTACAGAAAAAATGTGGTGCCAGGAGAAATAGAATCAAAAAACTCTATCTCTCAATTATCTGCATTAAAATTTGCTGCTGAAGAGTGTTTAAATGATAATTTTGATGCATTAGTTACCTTACCTATAAATAAAAAATCCCTCAGTTCATCGGCTTTTAATTTTACAGGACATACCGAGTTTATTTCGAAAATCTGCAATACATTGGGTGAAGAGATAATGCTTTTAACTAATAAAAATCTAAAAGTTGCTTTAGTAACTACTCATATGGCATTAAAGAACGTTCCAAAATCCATAACAAAAAAAATACTAACAAAAAAAATACAGATACTTAACGAGCAATTAATAAGTAAATTTAATATAAAAAATCCCAGAATTAGTGTGACTGGTCTAAACCCTCACGCAGGTGAGGATGGTGAATTTGGTGATGAAGAAATAAAAATAATTTCCCCCGTTATAAAAAAACTTAAAGGAGAGGGTATAAATTTAATTGGTCCAATTCCTGCAGATACAGCTTTTACAAAAAAATATCTAGATAAGACGGACTGTTTTTTAGCAATGTATCATGATCAAGGACTTTCGGCATTTAAGGCATTATCGTTTGGAAAAGGTATAAATGTAACAATTGGAATACCTATCATCCGAACATCCGTTGATCATGGGACAGGATTAGATATAGTTGAATCTAATAAAATTAACGCTTCTAGTTTTTTTGAATCAATATCACTAGCAATTAAATTAATAAAATAATAATGCGTGCTAAGAAAAAATATGGCCAAAATTTTTTAAACGACTTAGAGTTTATTAACAAAATAATAATGTCTATTAAGCCAAAAATAGATGACACAGTTTTGGAAATTGGGCCAGGATTAGGTGCAATTACAATGCCGATGCTTAAACACGTCGACCATATAACTGCTATAGAAATAGATCAAGATATGATTGATCAATTAATGAAAAAAATTCCGAACGAAAAAATTACTATCTACAATGAAGACTTTCTTAAAAGTGATTCGCTTCAATTTGATATGTATACTCATATCATCGGTAACCTACCATACTATATATCTTCGGCAATCTTAATGAAAATAGCAAAACTGCCAGACTGTAATGCGCAACTATACTTTATGCTTCAAAAAGAAGTTGCAGAGAGAATAACTGCTAATATATCTACAAAAGCATATGGGCGATTGTCAGTGATACTGCAATATTTTTATCATACTGAATATTTATTCGAAATTCCAGCACAGTCCTTTAACCCAGTACCAAAAATAACCTCTGCTTTTGTTAGGCTTACTAGAAAATCTAGGATTGAATTGTTAGCAAAAAATATTGATACACTGGAAAAATTAATAAAAACTGCCTTTCAGCAAAAAAGAAAGACTTTAAAGAACAACTTTAAGGGAATTTTAGTTGAAAAAGATTTTCTCAACTTACAAATTTCCTCAAACTTGAGGGCTGAGTCCATTACAGTGGATGACTTTATAAGAATGGAAAACTATTTTTATAAAGAAAAATTATCTTTTTAATCCTGATATAATTTTTTAATTTCTTTGGAGCTTATAATTAAATGCGCATAATATTAATTGGACCGCCCGGAGCCGGGAAAGGAACACAGGCAAATTTTCTTACGAATAAATTTAAGATACCCCAAATTTCAACAGGTGATATGTTGAGATCTGCTGTGAAGGATAAAACAGATCTTGGCATCAAAGCAAAGGGATATATGGATGATGGTGGGTTAGTTCCAGATAACCTAATTATAGATTTAGTTAAACTTAGGGTGGAAATGAAAGACTGTGAAAATGGCTTTCTTCTAGATGGCTTCCCAAGAACAATTCCTCAAGCAGAAGCTATGAAGGAAGCAAAAATTTTTATTGATTTTGTTTTAGAGATTCAAGTTAAAGATAAAGTAATAATTAATAGATTAACTGGCCGAAGGATTCATTTGGAGTCAGGGCGTATCTATCACATAGAATATAATCCGCCAATTACTGAAGGCATTGATGATATCTCTGGTGATCCATTGATAATAAGAGATGACGACAAAAAAGGAACTATAATAAAAAGACTTAACAACTATCATAAGCATACAGAGCCCTTGGTAAACTTTTACTCTAAATGGTCATCTAATAACAATCAAAATTCTCCTAAATTTATAAGTATCGATGGTGATGACTCTTCTGAAGAAATCAATGAAGTACTAAATAAAATACTAAAATAAACTATGGAACCTGACTACCCTTTTAAGAATATAGAGACAAAAACTCAAAAATATTGGGTTGATTCAGAATCCTTTAAAGTTTCTGAAGATACTCAAAAACCTAAGTTTTATGCTTTATCAATGTTTCCATATCCAAGTGGAAACCTTCATATGGGGCATGTTAGAAACTACACCATAGGGGACGTGATATCACGCTATAAAAGAATGAAGGGTTTTAACGTTCTTCAGCCAATGGGCTGGGATGCTTTTGGCCTTCCGGCAGAAAATGCAGCTATCCAAAATAAAACAGGTCCATCTGAATGGACTAAAAGTAATATCAATCACATGCGAACTCAGTTAAAGAAGCTGGGCTTAGCTATTGATTGGAATAGAGAGATTGCAACGTGCGATAAAAATTATTACAAATGGGAGCAATGGCTTTTTACCAAACTTTATAAAAAAGGGTTAATTTATAAGAAAATAGCGATGGTTAATTGGGACCCAATTGATGAAACAGTATTAGCGAATGAGCAAGTAATTAACGGAAAAGGTTGGCGGTCTGGTGCGCCAGTTGAACGAAAAGAAATTCCTCAGTATTTTATGAAAATCACTCATTATGCTGATGACCTTCTTGAGGGATTAGATGGTCTTGATGGATGGCCTGATCAAGTAAAAACCATGCAAAAGAATTGGATAGGTAAAAGCTCTGGATGCGAAATTATTTTTGGTATTGATGATGATGCAGAAGAGCCCCTCAAAGTTTTTACCACAAGGCCAGATACGTTAATGGGTGTTACCTACTTAGCTATTGCTCCAGAGCATAAATTAAGTGGCCTAATGTCTAAGGACAATGAGTCGATTAAAAACTTTATTCAGGAGTGTCAAAAAACTGGGACATCTGAGGCAGAAATTGCAACTGCAGATAAAAAAGGCATCTTTTCTGGACTATATGCACTACACCCAATCTCAAATGAAAGAATACCAATATGGATTGCTAATTACGTTTTAATTAATTATGGGGATGGAGCCGTGATGGCTGTTCCCGCCCATGATGATAGAGATTATGATTTTGCTGAAAAATATAAACTACCTATAAAACAAGTAATTAAAGGGATTAAAGGAATTAAGAAAAATTCCAAGGCTTTTACAGGTTCAGGTGTCTTGATTAATTCTGGTGAGTTTAATGATAAAAAAAATGAGGAAGCAAAAGATTTAATAACTAAAAAATTAGAAAGCCTTAAGAAGGGAAAGGAAAAAACTCAGTATAGACTAAGAGACTGGGGTGTTTCAAGGCAAAGATACTGGGGCTGCCCTATCCCTATAATCCATTGTAAAAAATGTGGTGATGTGACGGTCAATGAAAAAGATTTGCCTGTAATTCTTCCAGAAGAAATAATAATGCCTGCATCAGGCTCCCCTTTAACCACAACACCTTCTTTTTATAAATGTAGTTGCCCAACATGCGGGGGCAAGGCTCAAAGAGAAACTGATACTATGGATACTTTCTTTGAATCATCTTGGTATTTTGCACGGTATACATCCTTTGATCAAAATAAATCAATGTTAGATAAGAGGGTAAATTATTGGCTGCCAGTCGATCACTACATAGGTGGGATAGAACACGCAATACTCCATCTTCTATATTCAAGGTTTTTTACAAGAATATTGTTTGATTTAGACCTCGTTAAAGTTAAAGAGCCATTTAAAAAGTTACTTACTCAGGGTATGGTTCTTAAGGATGGGATAAAAATGTCTAAATCAAAAGGTAACACAGTTGATCCAGAAGACTTGATAAAAAAATATGGTGCGGATACAGCAAGATTGTTTATTATGTTTGCTGCTCCAGCAGAACAAAGCCTTGAGTGGTCGGACGATGGCATTGAAGGAGCGCATAGATTCTTAAAACGTTTATGGAAAATGGTCTTTAATCATATAAATAGTAATGAAAGTTCAGACAAAGAGTTAAATAATAATCTCAAAGATCTGAGGTATAAATTACACAGCACTATCCAAAAAGTTACTGATGACCTTGAAAGAAGAAATAGCTACAACACAGCAATCTCATCAAATATGGAATTATTAAATTTTTTGGTTTCAATTGAGGCAAAAGAAGAAGTTCCAAAAAAATTAAAACAAGAAATATTTGAAAGCGTAGTGTTAATGCTAAATCCTTTTGTACCTCACATAACGAAAGAATTATGGCTTGAACTTAAACCAAATAAAGATATAGATTCTGAGTCATGGCCATTAGTAGATTTATCAGCTTTAGAAAAAGACGAGATATCAATCGTAGTTCAGGTGAACGGTAAATTAAGAGCAAATATGCTAATATCGAACAAAGATAGTGAAGATGAGATAAAAAATAAAGCAATCAAACTTGATGGAATAAAAAAGTATACACAAGATATAGGTATCAAAAAAATTATCTATATTAAAAATAAATTAATAAATATTGTAACGGGATAAAAATGAAGGTATTAAAAAAAATTATTGTTTTGATCATAATATCTTCTCTTCTCAATGCTTGTGGCTTTCAACTAAGAGGATCTTTTGAAAGTAACTTTGATTCAATCAATATTTCAGGTGGGACTAAAGATTTCACTAAAATCCTTAAAAAAAGAATAAAGCAAGCTGGTATCAAAATAAAATCTGGGCCCAATGCAGAAAGATCTGTTGAAATAATTTCTAATACCTTTACGAAAAATATTTTATCACTGGGTGGTGACGGAAAAGTTCGAGAGTATGAAATTAAATATCAAGTTTCATATAGGTTTAAATCACAACAAGGAGAGTGGAGTAATAACATTGATCTTGAGGTAATGAGAGAGTATGCCTATGATGATGATGACTTATTGGCAAAGGGGACAGAAGAAGCAACGCTAATAAAAGGAATGAAGGATCAAATTATCAGAACAATGGTCTCACAAATTTCATTAATTAAATAAGTGCAAATGAACTTTGCACCAGAGAATTTATTAGGCGAACTTAAAAAGCAAAATAAAAGCTTTATTGTTGCTTATGGTAATGAGCCGGTATTAGTTAATAGTATAAAAAAAGATATATCAAGAACATGTAAAGAACTTAATATAGAAAAACAATCTATTGCATATGACTCAAACGTTACAATAGATGAAATGCAGTCAAAGTTTCAAAATCAGTCACTATTTTCTCAAAAAAAATTAATTGAAATAACTTTTTTAAATGGAAAAATATCAAATGAAGTGAAAGATTTCCTAAAGTCACTAAGCAGCAAAATAAATGAGAGTATTTTTATTATTTATTTTTCTAATCCAACAAAAGAATTTTTAAAAACTGTTTGGTATAAAAAGTTGATTGAAAACTGTATGGCTATTTCAGCCCAAGAACCAAGCCCAAGTGAAATAAGGTTAGCAATAAAGCAAAGAGCAATATTCTACAAAATTAAAATTGATGACGAAGGCTTGGAGATCCTAACAAGTATGTCCATAGGAAATCTTTTTTTTGCTGAAAATGAAATAAAAAAACTTTCATTAATATTTAATGAAGAGTCAATTGAAGTTAAGGACCTAATTCATCAGCTATCGAATGGGTCTAAATTTGATGGCTTCCAATTACTTGAGATTTGCATTAATGGAGAGATGAATAAGGCTTTGTTGGCCATAAAGAGTTTACAGCAAGAAGCAACATATCCAATTATGCTAAATGGTATATTCGCGTGGTTTTTTAGAGCCCTAATTAAACTTAAATGTTCATCTGAATCAGTTAGTAACGGTTCTTTTCAAAAGTTACGAATATTTGGAAATACTCAAAAACTAGCCACTAAAGCAATAATGAAGCTCAACATGAATGAGATTGAACGAAGTTTAAAAAAAATTAAAGAAATTGATTTAATTAGCAAAGGGCTTCAAGAAGGTGATGCTTGGTTTGAACTTAATGCATTCTGCTTTAGAATTTCACGCATTATGAGTAAAAAATGACGTAAAATACTTTTATGTATATTGAAAATTACATTAAAAAAATTGGTTTAGATGCAAAACATGCAAGCTACATTATTGCCTCAGCAGAAAATAATCAAAAAAATATTTTTTTAGAAAATCTATCAAATAAACTACTTGATAATACAAATAATATTATTGCTGCAAATAGTAAAGATTTAACTGAAGCGGTAAAACAGTGTCTTGATGATGCCTTTATAGATCGCTTGAAATTAACCTCAAAAAATATTACCGCAATGGCAGACGGCTTACTTCAAATAAAAGGACTAGCAAATCCTGTTGGTAAGATTATCAACAAAAATACCATGCCCTCTGGAATAATAGTTGGCCAAATGAGAGTCCCTCTTGGAGTGATAGGGATGATTTATGAGTCAAGGCCAAATGTTACAATTGATGCAGCTGGACTAGCAATTAAATCAGGTAATAGTATTATTTTGAGAGGTGGTTCGGAGTCTATTCATTCAAATTCATATTTAAATGAATTAATCAAAGAAACCTTAATTGAGGTCGGACTTCATCCGGGGTGTGTTCAAATTATTGAAACGATAGACCGTGATGCTGTCACTAAGCTAATAAAAATGAATGAATACGTCGATGTGATTATTCCCCGAGGTGGAAAGAGTTTAATTAAAAAAATTAGTGCTGATTCAACAATACATGTCATCAAGCACCTTGATGGTAATTGTCATATTTACGTTGATGAAGACGCTGACTTAGAGATGGCAGTAAATGTTGTTGATAATTCAAAAACACAAAGACTTGGTACATGCAATACTCTTGAATCATTGGTGGTTTCTTCTAAAGTTTCGAAAGTATTTCTTCCGAGAATTAAAAAATTATTTGATGATAAATTTATTGAAATTCGTGGCTGCAAAGAAACACAAAAAATTATCCCTGATGTAAAGTTAGCCACAGAAGAAGATTATTACGAAGAGTATCTAGGCCCCACAATATCATGCGTTATTGTTGAATCTATAAATGAAGCAATTACTCATATCAATAAATACTCTTCTCGTCATACAGAGTCAATCATTACTAAGAATGAAAGTCATAGTCAAAAGTTTATTCGAGAAGTTGATTCATCTAGTGTTATGGTAAATACATCAACAAGATTTGCAGATGGCTTTGAGTATGGACTGGGTGCTGAAATTGGAATTTCAACTGACAAGTTTCATGCAAGAGGCCCAGTCGGTTTAGAAGGACTTACTTCTCTCAAATATATAGTTTTAGGCAACGGTCAGATTAGAGAATAACCCGAAATGTTAAAAAAAAAATTTATTGGAATATTTGGTGGAGCATTTGATCCAGTTCATAATGCCCACATTAAAATAGTTGAAAATGTTCATAAATGTCTTAAATTAGATAAAATAATATTTATTCCGACTGGTATATCACCATTCAATAAAAATCTTACTCACTATAAACACAGAATGGCTATGCTAAACCTAGTTTGTGTAAATAAAAAATTTGAAGTCTCAGATGTTGAAATTTTAAAAAGTATTACAAGTAAAGAAAAATCATACACAGTAAATACATTAAAGAATTTATTTAATACAACTGATGCAACCTATTTTTTTATATTAGGCACAGATGCTCTTTCTGGCTTATCTGATTGGTATAAGTGGAAAGAGATCATCAAATACTCTCATCTTATTTTTATTGAAAGACAAAGCTCACTTCTAAAAGACGGCTTAACTAAAGAAATTAGTAACTTTATAAAAAAACACAAAGTTAATAATGCTTTGGATTTGAAAAATAAAAGATCGGGGCTAATTTATCAAGTTAATATGGATTTTATGGATATTTCATCATCCAATATTGTTAATAAAAAAATTAATAACTCAAATATTACTGGCTTAGTGCCTGAGGACATTGAAAGGTATATTAAGAAACATCAGTTGTACCTTTAATCTGGCCATACTAAAAAACTTGCAATAGCTTCAGTATCTATCTCTTCTTGATAAGGTATGATACCGAGTAGAGGCGCTGGCATTTTCTGCTTAATATACGAGATGTTGTTATCAATTTCTAGCATATCCGCATCGATACAATTAGCTACCCATCCAAATAATTTTTGCTTCCTGCTTAAGATTGATTTTATCGTCAAGAGAGAGTGGTTTATACAACCCAATCTTATACCAACAACTAATATAATTGGAATATTAAGATTGCTCACTAGATCTGCCATTGTTCTATATTCATCTAATGGGACCTCATGACCTCCAGCGCCTTCAATAAAAACATAGTCTGCATTTTTTTTAATGTAATTCAAGTTGCTTTGTATAAGATTAAAATCTATTTTGCAGTTAGCCTTGTCAGCTGCAATATGGGGTGCAATTGGTTGGTCAAATGAATAACAGTTAACTTTTGATAAATCAGACGAAACACTTGCTTCACTCATAATTTTATCAACATCTTGGTTCAAATATTTATCCCCAATTTTTTCAATACCTGCAGAGATTGGCTTCATAGCCATGACAATTTTATCTTGATTACTTAGTAGCCTCATAAGACCACATGTAACTTCAGTTTTTCCAACATTTGTATCGGTTCCAGAAATAAAAAAAATATTCATAAGTTAATCTCGTTTGTAAAAATTAATTTGTTTGATCTTTTAAGTTGTTCCATGCGTGACCATATATTACCTCGTAAGTTACTGGTAGCTTACCTTCAACCCTCAGCTCCTCATACGCTTTCTTTATTTTTATTATCTTACTTTTCCCACCCAATCCTTTTGATTTTTGACTGGAAGAACTAGATGCTCCAATCCCCTTGATATCTTTAAAAAAATTTTCAATGCTAGGGTAAGAAATAATAAAATCTTCTACATCTAGAACAGGATTTAATAACTTATTACTAACAAGCATATTTGTAATACTATTTACGTCAATAAATGTATTAACTGAATTATTATTAATCATTCTTAGCTCTTTGAGGGTATTAGGTCCAAATGAACTAAAAATAAATAACCCACCTGGTCTTAAAATAGTTTCGATCATGCTTATAATTTTTGGTAAATCGTTGCACCACTGAAGAGCACTTGAAGACCATATTAAATCAAAGGAATTGGGGGCAAAGCCTAATTCTTCAATATCGCCACACACATATGAAAATTTATTCCTAGTAAGAAACTTTCTTATTATATTGGGCTGTTTTTTTCTTGCATTAACCAGCATATTCTCCGCAAAGTCATAATTTATAATATGTGTTTTTTTGTATTTTTTATCAAAGTAAAGTCCATTTAATCCAGTCCCAGAACCAAGATCAAGAATATTTTTAGGGAAAATATTTAGCAGGGAAAGACGATCAAGTAATTTTTTTGAAATTAATTCTTGAAGCATTGAATGTTTGTCGTAGGAATGCGCTGATTTATTAAAAGCAACCCGCTTAATATTTTTATTTATTGGGTATTTACTTTCCATTACTAGTCCCTAAAAATTTACTTATTACATTTAATACATCATTTTTGTGGCTAATAAAGGGTATGTGGCCGGCTGTTTCAATATTTTTTATTTTAGAATTTTTAATCCTTTTTTGCATCCATAAAGATGCATCACATGAGGTTAATTTATCCCGGCCACCTGAAATTATTAGGGATGGAGTTTTGACTTTAGAAACCATAGTTCGCAAATCAACAGATCGTAGGAGTGCTAGTGCTGGAATTAACCCCTTATAATTTTCATTATCTTTGTCAATAAAATCACGCTTTAAATCTTTGGTTATCTTATTCGAATATTTTGATCCCAGTAACTGTAAAGCTAAAAAATTTAACATAGTTTTTTTTCTATTTTTTGTTAATTGATCAGCAAAGACTAGTAAGTTTTTTTCATCTACAGCGCAATGCCAGTCATATTTTTTAACAAAGCATGGTGTCGTAGAAATAAGTATCAAATTATTAATGTAATTTGAATACTTGACCGCTAACATAATAGCAATCTGTCCTCCCATAGACCATCCTAAAATTATTGCATTATTTGGTGTACTTAAATAAATTTGATCGACTATCTCATCAATACTATATGGCTCTATCAATTCACTTCTTCCCATTCCAGGAAGGTCTATAATATATAACTCGTAATTTTTACTTAATGATTTTGCAATTTCTGTCCAAATGTTTCCTGTCATTCCCCATCCATGGATTAGAACCATAGGTGGGCCATTCCCCGTAACGCTTACATACATATTAAATCAATAGTCCATTAATTGCATTCGCTAACTCTATGACATCTTTTTCCTTATGAACAACAGAAAGTGAAACTCTAAGTCTTGAAGTATTTTCTGGAACTGTTGGAGGCCTTATACTTGGGACGTAAAAACCTAATTTATACAAACTTTTTGCAATACCAATAGTTTTTTCTGTGTCATTGATAAATATTGGCTGAATCGGTGTCATCGATTTCCCTAAAAATATTTTCTCTTTAATTTCGTTCCTAAAAATTTTTATTAAAGTCGATAAGTTCTTTCTTAGCCCCTCGCCTTCTCTTATTATTTCAAGAGAAGTAATAACCCCTTTTGCTAAAAAAGGTGGGTGGGCTGTGGTGTAAATATAAGACTTAGCTTTATTTATCAAATACTTTATTAATTCATTATTGCCTGCAACAATTGCTCCAGAAACTCCAACTGATTTTCCTAATGTAAACATGTAAATTATTCTTTCTCTTGCATTGTGCTTTATCAAACCTTTTTCTTCGAAGTATTCGATGACCCCTTGACCAGTTTTACCTAGCACCCCATACCCATGAGCATCGTCTAAGTATAAATATGCGTTGTATTTATCACATAGATCTAAAATCTTTGGTATATTTGCAATGTCGCCATCCATACTAAAAACAGCATCTGAAACAATAATTTTTCTATTTGGAGTCTGTTGAACCAATAAATGCTCTAGATTATTCATGTCATTATGCGGAAATCTTAAAAATTTGGCATGGCTAAGAGTGCAGGCTTCGTTCAATGATGCGTGATTAAGCTTGTCTGAAAATATAACATCTCCTTTTCCACATATTGATGGTATTACTCCAATATTAGCTGAATATCCAGAAGAAAATATTAAGCTTCTATCGAAGCCAACGAGTTTTGCAGCAAACGATTCAAGCTCATCATGTATCTGATAGTGTCCTGAGATTAGGTGTGATGCAGAAGCGCCATTTCCGTATTCATTTAATCCATCAATCATTGATTCTTTAATAAGCTTATTTTTTGATAATCCAAGGTAATCATTGTTAGAAAAATTTATGAGTTCTGCTTTATTGAGACTAATAATTGAATTATTAGTTGATTTGATTGACTGCCTTTTACGTTGTAAAAATTTACTTTTAAGTAAAGCCGAGTCCCTTTCAAGATCTTGATACATTTTAATTTATATTGTCTTAATGTTTAAGCGCTTAAACAATAACTGATCTTTTTTAATAGATGGGTTGCCAGTTGTTAAAAGCTCTTCGCCATAAAAAATTGAGTTTGCGCCTGCAAAAAAAGCAAGTGCTTGAATACCATCATCCATACTCTCTCTTCCAGCAGATAACCTTACAAAACTTTTTGGCATAGTTATCCTTGCAACCGCTATTGTTCTTATAAAATCAAAATGATCAAGTTTCTCAATATTATTTAATGGTGTTCCTTCTACTTGAGTTAAAAGATTTATTGGTACACTTTCGGGGGGTTTTTCCATATTTGCTAATTGAGAAATTAAGCTAACTCTGTCCTCGATTGTTTCGCCAAGACCAACAATGCCTCCACAGCATACATTTATATCTGCATCTCTAACTCGTTCAAGCGTATCCAATCTATTTTGGTATGTTCTTGTTGATATTATGTCGCCGTAGAATTCCGGCGATGTATCTAAGTTATGATTATAATAATCTAATCCAGCATCCTTCAATTGCTCTGCCTGTCCATCCTTAAGCATTCCTAGTGTTGCACATGTCTCAAGACCTAATTCTTTTACACTTGATATCATTTCTTTAACAGAGTCTAAATCCCTTTCTTTAGGCCCTCTCCATGCAGCGCCCATACAGAACCTGCTGGCTCCTGCTTCTTTTGCTAATTTAGCTGCTTTTAATACTTCCTTGATTTCCATCAACGGTTCATTTTCAACTTCTGTATTAAACCTGGCTGATTGAGGACAATACCCGCAATCTTCTGAGCAACCTCCAGTTTTAATTGATAATAGTGTACTTAATTGAACGGCATTAGAATCGAAATGTATTCTATGGACGTTATGGGCCTGATATACTAAATCGTTGAATGATAAATCAAATAGAGACTTGATTTCTTTTTTTGACCACTTCTCTAAGTTTTCAATATATTTTTTTTTTGGCTTTTTAAAGTGAAGGGTTTTATGATTTTCTAAAAAATTTTGAGAATCCATATATCTCCTAAGTAATTGATTTTAATAAATTATTTTGTAAAATATATATTAATTATCTAATTTTACACTATTTTAATAACAACTGTATAAATTTTAATCATATGTTTAATATTGTTTTGTTTGAGCCAGAAATACCTCCAAATACTGGTAACATTATTAGACTATGTGTAAACACCAACTCAAATCTACACTTAATTAAGCCCCTTGGCTTTGATTTAAACGAAAAAAAAGTTAGAAGAGCTGGTTTGGATTATCATGACATGGCAAAGGTATTCTTATATGATAATTTTAACGAATGTTTTGCGTCTCTAAAAAATAATAGATTTTTTGCTGTATCTACAAAAGCAAAAAATTGTTACAGTGAATTTATTTATACGGAGGGAGATGTGTTTGTATTTGGTCCTGAGACAAGGGGTTTGCCAGACTACCTTCTTAACTCACCTGACTTTGAAAATAAAATTAAAATTCCAATGTACAAAAATAATAGAAGTTTAAATTTATCAAATAGTGTTGCTGTTGTTTTGTATGAAGCTTGGCGTCAAACTGACTTTAAACATGGAAACTAAAATTCATTTTTTATAGTTCTTTCCAGTAAATTAACAACCGCTTCTTTAGGAGATTTTCCATACTGAATGACATTATTCACTTCCTCAGTAATGGGCATATCAATCCCTAATATCTTACTTCGATTAACCACCTCTTTTGCTGTAAAGACTCCTTCAGCAACATGCCCCAAACCCTTTAGAATGTCATTCAAAGACTCCCCTTTTGCTAACCTTGAACCAACTTCTCTATTCCTAGAAAACTCACCTGTACAAGTAAGCACAAGATCTCCTGCCCCAGATAAACCACTAAATGTATCAATCTTAGCTCCAACCTTAAGCCCGAACCTTGAAATCTCAGCTAACCCTCTAGTTATCAGGGCTGCTCTTGCATTATTACCAAAACCCATACCATCAGATATACCTGATGCAATTGCGATTACATTCTTTAGGGCTCCAGCAACAGAAACTCCAACAACATCAGTGCTTGTATAAATTCTCAAATTACTGTGATGGAATATTGGGGCTAGGGTCTTTGCGAGAGTAAGGTCATTTGTAGCTAAAGTTACTGCGGTAGGAAGGCTTCTTACAAGCTCAGCGGCAAAACTTGGTCCAGATAAAACGCCCCAACCCCTAGGGAACTTAAGCTCTTCGGCAGCAATTTCATGAGCAAGCTTTGCTGAGCTTTGCTCCAGCCCCTTATTAGCCCAGATTACTGGAGCATGGTTATTGTATTGATTTATTTTTACGAGGATTTCCCTAAAGCCTGAGGTCGGTACAACAGATAATATGAGGTCGCAATCGGATATAGCTTTAGAGAGATTGCTTTCAACAGTTAAAAGATCCGGGAAAATAAAGTCACCAAGATACATTGGGTTCGATCGTGCTTTTTTCATTCCTGAAATATGGCCTGAATCTCTTCCCCAAATAACCGTCTGGTTTTTTTTTGCGATGTGTATTGCAAGAGCAGTGCCCCATGCGCCAGCCCCAAGAACACAAACGTTCAAGTTATAATCCCCAGACCTTGTCAAACCTTACAAATCCAGATAACCCCTCTAGCTGCGATTGGACATTAACCCAACCATCTGTCACCAATGTTGAATTTAAATTTAAAACAACAAATTTACTAATCTGACCTAACTTAGAGCTTTGAAGACTAGCTTTATGATAAAGGTTTACGCTACCCTTAATCGTCATAACAGTTCTATTTTTATCTGCAAAATTCGACTGGATCCAACTAATATTACCCGTATGATCCTTAACTTTTTTCCAATCCTTTAAGTTGACCATAATCTCAAGTGGATACCCTTCGGTAACAATATATAATTTTTTTGTTGAAGCTGATGGCCCTTCATACAATAGCGCTTTTTTTGTTTTAACAGAAATAAAATCAGCAAAAACTGACCCACTAAAAAACGCTAAAATAAAAAAAATAGAAATTAATTTAAAAAAAATTTTAATTAGCATTTTTAGCGGCGCCAGGCTGCTCTTGCTCTTTTTGTTGCATATATAAAGTTTCAAAATTTATAGGATTTAAAAGTACAGGTGAAAAACCTGCTTTAGTAACAAGGTCTGATATCGCTTCCCTTGCGTAAGGAAATAAAATATTTGGGCACGTAATTGCAAGAACCATTTCCATTCCTTCTTCAGGTACATTTAAAATCTTAAAAATACCAGCTTGAGTTACCTCTATCAAGAAAGAAGTATCATCGCCCTGCTTTGATGTTACAGTTATTTGTAGAGCAACCTCATAATAACCGTCTGAGAGAGGCTTAGCTGAGTTATTTAATTCTAAAGAAATTTGTGGAGCTTCTCTATTAGTAAATATCTCTGGTGCATTTGGAATTTCAACTGAAACATCTTTAAGAAAAAGTTTTTCAATGCCAAAACCAGGTCCTTGATTTTTTGATTCAGCTTGATTGATCTTTGCTCCCGAAGTTTTCTTTGCTTTTGTTGTTGTAGTTTTTTTAGCTTTTTTATCGTCTGCCATTTTTTTTCCAGTTCGTTTAGTTTATTAAATTAAGTAAAATTTTCAATTATGTTGATATTCTATCTTTTAATCAAAAAAGAATGAAATATTTATGCAAAATTAATCCAATAATAATTTATCAAGCTCTCCGGATTGATCGTATTTTCTTAAATCCTCGAAACCACCAACGTAATGATCTCCTATAAATATTTGCGGCACAGTTCTTTTCCCTGTTTTTTTGATCATTTCTTCTAAAATACTTCGATCTTCGTCGACCTTTATCTTATCGAGATTATCAAAACCTTTTTCTGACAACAATTTTTCCGCGTTAATGCAGTACGGGCAAAAATTACTGGTATACATAGTGATTTTTTTCATAGTCTATTTTATTTTAAAAATTAATTAACTAATAGCTAAATTGTAAAGAGGCATTATAATTGAAGTTAAATAAATAAAATAATTTATTCGATAATAAAATGCATAAAAACCCTATATTACTTTTAATTCTAGATGGATTTGGTCATAGTGACGAGTCACAAGATAATGCAATATCAATGGCTAATACTCCTAATTGGGATATGTTACTAAAAAAGTACCCCCACACTCTGATAAATGCATCTGAATCACATGTAGGGCTTCCAAAAGGACAAATGGGTAATTCTGAGGTAGGGCATTTAAATATTGGTGCAGGAAGAGTTGTTAGTCAAGATATTGAGAGAATCAATACTAGTATTGAAAATGGAAATTTTTACAATAATTTAATGCTTAAAGAAAAATTTAAACAACTGGCATTAAATAACCAAGCCCTTCATATTTTTGGTTTATTGTCAGATGGCGGAGTCCATAGTCATATTGATCATTTTAAGGCAATGATTGAGTTTGCTAAAAAACAAAAAATTGCAAAAGTTTATATACATGCTTTTTTAGATGGGAGAGATACCCCCCCTAAAAGTGCGGAAAAATTTATTCGATCTACGGAAGATTTTTGTAAAGAAATAGGGGTTGGTGAATTAGCCACCCTTTCTGGTCGCTTTTATTCGATGGATCGTGATAATCGTTGGGATAGAATAGAATCAACATTTAATTTAGTCGTTCATGGTAAGGCAAAGTTTTCCTCCGTCTCTGCACTCGATGCTTTAAAAGATGGATACTTAAGAGGTGAAAGTGATGAGTTCTTATCCCCAACATTAATCAACACCAGCTCATCGAAAAGTGGAATTAATAATGGTGACTCGGTTGTATTTATGAATTTTAGATCTGATAGAGCTCGGCAGTTAACTGATGCGATTCTTAATAAAGAATTTGAGCATTTTGACAGAGGTTCGTTACCCAAGAAATTTCATTACTTTACTCTCACCAACTACGATCAAAACCAAAAAAAAGCAAAAACTATCTTTGAACCCATTGTAGTTCAAGACACCTTAGGACAGTTCATATCTGACTCAGGTAAAACACAATTAAGGATTGCAGAAACAGAAAAGTACCCACATGTAACGTTTTTCTTTAACGGAGGAGAAGAGCAAAAGTATGAAGGAGAAGATCGAATTATGGTGCCCTCACCAAAGGTTGAGACATATGACCTAAAACCAGAGATGAGTGCGTATGAGATTACAGAAAAACTAGAGAAGGCGATCACATCATTTAAATATGATGTGATAATTTGTAACTATGCGAATAGTGACATGGTGGGACATACAGGAAATTTAAACGCAGCGATAAAGGCAATAGAGGTTTTAGATGAATGCATAGGGACTATATATAATTCGGTACTGAAGGTTAAAGGACATATGATAATAACTGCTGACCATGGAAATGCAGAACAAATGAATGATACGATTAATAGCCAAAAACACACGCAACATACAACAAACCTTGTGCCTTTTGTTTACATAGGCAAAAAAGCAAAAATTAAAGAAATGGGTAAGCTATCTGATGTAGCTCCAACTATAATTGGACTAATGAATCAAGAGCCACCTTCCTTAATGACAGGCAAAAACCTTATCGAACTTGATGATTAAAAATTCAATAATCAATATATTTGTTATTACCTTTATAGTTCTTATAGCGAGTAACTCAACCTTAGCTGGAACTCAAAATAATACAACAGAAAAAAAAGTCAATCTTGATCAAATACAAAAAAAAATAGATGATATTGATAAAAAAATAGAGAAAAACAGAGAAACAAAAGAAGATCTAAGTAAAGACTTAAAAAAGCAAGAAAAGAAAATTAGAAAGACTAAAAAAGAACTTAAAAAAATAAAGAGTAAAGAAAAGAAGAATAAAAAAAAATTATCAATGCTCAACAGAGAAATAAAAGAGCTTAAAAAAAATTTAGTCGCCCGAAAAAAAAAGCAATCAGCGGTACTCTATCAATCCTATATAAAACCAAAGCCTAGTTATTTACAAATGTTTTTAGATGGCGTAAATCCAAACAAAATAACCAGAGAAATAAATTATTTAGGCTACCTAACAAGATCATATAACGAAAATATCACTCAGATAAAAAATACCTACAATAAGATTAAAGTAAAGAAAGAAAAAACGAACAAAACAATAAAAAAAATATCATCACTAAAGCAAAAAAAACTCAAAAATAATAAAAAGCTTATCAAGCAAAAAAAAGAAAAGAAAATTGTTATAAAAAAGATCTCAAAAAAGATTAAATCTCAAAAAAAATTAAAGAAAAAGTTAATAGCCGACGAAAAAAAATTAACTTCTATTATCCAAAATTTACTCAAAAAATCAAAAAGAGAGTCTGCTAAGAAGTCTAAAAAGAACAAATCAATAGAAGCTAATAAAAATATTCCAAGTAATAAGTTTGATGGAATAAACTTTGCTAAGCTAAAAAAGAAGCTAAGGTTACCCGTAAAAGGCAAAGTCACCAATAAGTTTGGCTCTAGGAGAAAGGATACTGGCGTTACCTATAAGGGTATTTTTATTAAAGCGCCTGAAGGAAGAAAGGTTTATGCCGTTGCAAAAGGAACGGTAGTTTTTGCAAGTGTACTAAAGGGCTACGGTAATATTATTATTCTTGATCATGGCAATCAATATATGAGCCTTTATGGAAACAATAAATCCCTGAATAAGAAAGAAAATGACATTGTAAAGGGGGGAGATACCATTGCGCTTGTTGGTAATAGTGGCGGAAATATTACTAACGGCTTATATTATGAATTACGTAGAAAAAGTAAACCATTTGACCCACTTAAATGGACTAATAATAAATAAATTATTCACCTATTATATGTAAGTTAACAGTTCTTATAAATTCATCATAT
>ENA-OSJC01000766-OSJC01000766.1-marine-metagenome-genome-assembly--contig:-NODE-766-length-29598-cov-6.838725_pt1 | contig 29598 bp, 32 predicted proteins | sample MGYA00237885_ERZ534234 | MGnify/ENA primary metagenome ERZ534234 (study PRJEB26413, sample SAMN06343907) | marine metagenome | isolation source: coastal waters | place: Atlantic Ocean: West Antarctic... | reverse complement strand
CCGGTAATAAAATTACTGCCGAACAGTATAACGAACTGGTGACTCTGTATGATGCATACTGGAAAGGTAGCTCATATTCGTTTGACTCGGTTCATTCTAGTGATGCAGTAAGACGTAAAGGTTGGGGACAAAAATGGCTAGACGCAGCAAGAACTGGCCTTACTGATACATCACCACAAGTTAGTACAACCACTGAAATAACAGCACAACAAATCAATGATTTAATAACACACGTTAATGCTGGTGTATGGCATATAGATGAAACAATAACACCAAAAGTTTTACGTGGTAAGACAACAAGTATAGCACCAAGTAACTATACACAACTTACAGCTATATACGACAGCACACTTGCTACCAGTCATCTTAATGTAGATGCTAGTGCATTACAAGTTAATGCAAGTATACTATCAACTACTAACAGTGGAACAACATGGACATCTACTTACCTAGCATCAGTGCATGCATTTACATTTACTAGTTACGATGCAGCCAGACACTTTTTTAATAGTGGCGGACAACTAGTGTTGGATATGTCAACATCAACAGGTGGAACAAACGCTCCGTCTATTGGTTGGAATGTATTCTTTGAACAATTAGGAATAGTTCGTGTTAGTGCAACAGGCACTACAAATGACGGTGACGGTGATGGTGACCCTGCATTTAGTGCAGTGGGTAATAAAGGCTTTTATAATATTAATCAAGCGGTTGCAGGCTACACAGAAACATATAATATCTCATCTGACGTAGGTGGATCAACTGAAGGTACACACCCAAGTACTGGCCAACCTATTGATATGGGTCCCCTGGGTACATTTTCTGGTGGAATGTATTCAACACGTAGATTTAAACTAGCAATGAAGGGCGCAGAAGTTGCAGGCACATTTGTAATTCATTTAAAAGTAACACTAGAAGAAGATCTACAAGATAGTCAAGCATCACCAATAGATATCTTTGTTAACTCAACATTTGGTGTCGCTCAGCCACTTACTACTCCTATAGATTCAGAGAACAGTGGTAATCAATACTTCCAACCAGACTCACCAGTAGCAACACCCTTTGTTCAATTTATTGAAAGACCTGCACCCACAGTAGCACAAACTGTAGTTTGGACAGCAACTGAAACACCAGAATCTCTTTAATCAACCATTGACAAACCTACCCTTTTAGTATATAATTATAGTATACCTGGAGGATTATTCTATGGACGAACGTCTACAAAAGGCATTAGACTTTTCTAATTATACCTTAACACTTAACAATCAAAAACGAAACATTAAAAATCGTGTACAACAGCTACAGCTAGTGCATCACAATGCAGGAGTTTTTATTGCTGATCAAGAAACTATAGCATTTATAAAAACAATGATTGACCTGGAACACACATCTGGTGTGTTAATTGATTCAAAAACAAACCCAGTTAAAGTAACCAACTACAAGGAATTACTAGATAAGCTAGTTGACCAATACATTAGTGCTACACAAGAATATGATGTAGAGTATGCAAAGCTACGTAAATCTAGAAACATTAAGTCTATCATGGATTGGTAATGAAATATAAAGAAAAGCAAGGCGTGTGCTTTTTTGTGTACAACAACAATCAACTTGACTATGTTGATTTGTTAATGCTGGCCGCTAGATATGTTAAAGAATATCTAAAGCTACCGGTGTGCATGATTACAGATAATGGCACTTACAATTGGATGCTAGAGTCACAGTCCGAAAGTGACATAGATACATATATTGATTATATAAAAATAACTAACGATGAATTTAAAGATAATCTAAGAACACACAAAGATAGCCCGTGGTCAGAGTTTACTGCACAATTTCAAAATAGTAACAAGCATAAGATATGGGAATACAGTCCGTTTGAACAAACGCTATTAATGGACACTGACTATATTGTAAAGAATGATTTCTTGTTGCAAAGTTTTAATAATCCAGGTGTATCAATGTACAACAATGCAGTGAGTACAAGAAACGATCCACCACATAGAAACGAAGTGCTATTATATCCTAGCGGAATTAAAATGTGGTGGAGTACTGTAGTGTATTTTGATCGCAGTGAATTTAGCAAGATGTTTTTTGACTTATGGGATCATGTAGCTGATAACTACGAGTTCTATCAATTCTTATATAACTTTCCAGGTGGGTTGTTTCGTACAGATTATTGTGTTAGCATTGCAGTACACATACTCAATGGCATGGAAGAATCAACAACAATAGATAACTTTGATGACATGCCAATGCATTACATCTCCCAGGATGATGATATTATTGATATAAATAATAAACAAGATTGGATATGTTTAGGTTGTGACCAAAAAGAAAATTGGAAGAACATACTTATTAAACACAGCAACTTAGATTTACATGTAATGAATAAACGTGCATTGCTAAGAATGAAACCTAAGATAGTGGAGATGTTTAATGACTCCTGAGATTATAGCAGATAACGGTTATGTAATTATAGCAGTAAATTCTATTGAGTATAGACAAGCACAGTGTTGTGCATATTCTATTAAAAGTAAAATGCCTACTGCAAGTATTACATTAGTAGTGCCAGATTCTGATATTGTAGATGAGAAGTTTCTAACAGGCTTTGATGCAATTGTACAGTTGCCATTTAAGCAACATACTAATCGCAGACAAAACGATTGGCAGTTGTATTGGTGTAGTCCGTATACAAATACTATTGCATTAGATTGCAAGACACTTGTTAAAGATGACCAGACTACTATGTGGGATTACTTAATAGACCATCATAGTATTGCATTCCCTACATCAGTTAACGACATACGACAACATAAAATAAAAACAAAGCATCAATTACATTTAGAAAATGAATACGACTTAGAAGTTGTATACAGTGGTATGTTCTTTTTTAAGAAAAACGCAGAGTCACTAAAACATTTTAAGATGGCTGATGTGTATTTTCAAAATTGGAATCAAGTATACGGAGAATTTCTTAAAGCACAACACATACCAGACTTCTTTGAAGCTGACGTATTACACACACTTGTTGCCAATCATATAGGTGTAGACGTAACAACACATCATAATATTTTAAGTTACATAGATATGAGATACAGCGTAACAGTTGGTGTACTTGGAAAGATAAAGAAGTGGACAGACAATCTTACAGTTTGGTCAAGTGACACTGGCAAGATTAAAATACAAAACTATGCTATCAACGGTACAATATACTATCATGAGAATGAGTTCTTAACTGATGAGATATTTAGTGAACAGGAGAGTTACTACTATAATGTCACAAAATAAAAAATGGTATATACGGTTTAACAAGCTCAGCGGTCGCATATTAAGTATTGGGCCAAGGGTGTTAAGTGTAACAACTGATGACGAAGACATTGCCATAACTACTAATCCAATTTGCAAAGAGTTAGTTAGTGGGCGTAGAAACATGAGCAAGTTTGCTGTACATTGGGACGAAGTTAATGACAAGTGGGATGTAGATGTTAAGAGCTCTGTAATTGAATTAAAAACAAATGGTAATAAACTAAATCAGTTTATAGAAGGAGTTAATCCAAGCGCATGTGATTTGTATGTAAAGGTTATCCGTACTGAAAATAAAATTACAATAAGAGTTAATTTTATGACTATTAGAAATACACTTAACTTGGGCCAAATCAGTAGTATGAAAAATGAATACACAAACTTATTAGACTTATACGTTTGTAAAAAGAATGACCCAGATCAATTGATTGGAATAATCCCAATCAATGCAGTTGAATTGTTTAGACATCACAATGTTTCTTTTTCTATACCAGCTGCTATATTGAAGCACATCAACAGTTGGAACGAAGTAAGCATTTTCTCAAAGCCTGTATTTAAAACATACGGTGTAGAATTTACTGATGTCAGCACCAGCGAAGACAACTCCACATTGCACCACACTGCAAACACCACTGATGCATCTCACATAAATATGTATGTATTAAGTGATAAGTTAATTATTGATAGTTCACTTACCGAAGATACAAAACATTATTTGGGCAATGCAAAAGATCTAAAGATGCACATATCAAATAAAAATGTTGATAACTATGTCACAACACTAACACTAAACACTGAGAAGCTTCTTATGTATAACAAACTTGAAATAGACTTGCCAAGCAATTGGCCCAAGCATCCAGTGTTTACATTTAAGAATACTGAGCTAACAGTAAACTACAGAGGAATTAAAACATGAGTAACATGCAAAGTATAAACGAATTTGATATTATCTATATCAGCTATGACGAGCCCAATGCAGATGAAAACTATGCAAACTTGTTGGACAAATGTTCCTGGGCGCAACGTAGTCATGGAGTTGAAGGATCAGATGCAGCACACAAAGCTGCTGCAGACTTATCAGAGACAGATAGATTTATTACAATAGACGCAGACAATATTGTGCATGATGATTTCTTTAGTGTTGAAATTGATATGGATAAAATTGGACCAACTGATGTAGTTAGTTGGGCAGGTAAGAATATTACTAACGGACTTGTATATGGCAACGGCGGTATTAAGTGTTGGCCAAAAGAGGTTGTATACGGAATGAAAACACATGAGAACGCACCAGCTAACGACAAGCGAGCGCAAGTAGACTTCTGTTGGAACATTAACTATGTGCAAATGAATAATATCTATTGTACAGTAATGAACAATGGCAGTCCATTGCAAGCATGGCGAGCAGGATTCCGTGAAGGAGTTAAAATGGGATTAGTAGATGGCGACATTATTGACCCAACTGAACTTAAAGCACAAGTACATAGCAAGAACTATAAACGTTTGCTAACATGGATGAGTGTTGGAGATGAATGTGACAACGGTATCTGGGCAATTATGGGCGCACGTCTTGGTTGTTGGATGACTAACGTTGATAGATCATCTTGGGATTGGAAAGAAGTACGTAACTTTAAATGGCTTACTAACTACTTTGAAACACAAGTGTTGCCTAATTTCCAAGAGAATCCAGACCAATTATGTAAACGCACAGGTACACAATGGAACTACAAGGCAGTAGAAGATGAAAGTATCAGGCTTGGAATTGAACTACGCAAGGTACTAGACTTAGAAATTGCAGACCTAGGTAAAGAAGGATCACGTTTCTTTAAAGAAGTGTATATCAATCCTAGTCGTATGGGCGCACAGATAAGAGAAGACCAAGTAGTGGATACGTTGGAGTAACATGGCACTAGGCGAACAAGGCTTTTACAATGTACTTGATCACCATCACAAAGAAGCAAGTGATTGGGTTGTAGTCAATTGGAACTTAGGAAACATGTGCAACTACAGTTGTACATATTGTCCAAGCATACTCAATGACGGTAGCTTTGGTTGGAATGACTTTGATGTTGTAAAAAGATTTATTGATGCTACAGCAAAACACTATGCACCACGTAAGGTTTACTTTGAGTTTACTGGCGGGGAAGTTACACTATGGAAAGACTTTATCAAAACAGTGCAGTATATTAAAAGCATTGAACATGATGTTGGCTTTATTAGTAACGGTAGTAGAACATTGCGCTGGTGGGAAAAGAATAAAGAAAACTTTGATCATGTATGTTTAAGTTTCCATCCCGAGTATGCAGACCCTGAACACTTCTTTGAAGTAGTAAAGATAATGGCAGGCAGTTGTCGCACACATGTTAACGTAATGGGACACACTGATCCAAAACTATTTAACGATGGAGTTGCACTTAGTGAGAAGCTATGTGTTGAAGTTGAAAACATTAGCATGGCATTTCAACCTTTAGTAATAGACTTTGGTGAGGTTCGATATCCATACACAGACGAACAGCAAACAATATTTGATGAGCAGTGGCAACTATATGGTAGCAAGATAACACATACAAAAGAATTTAAGTTGTACAGAGGTAGCATGGACATGCACGACACTGTTAATACTTTAAAACAAAATAGTTCAGCACATAGATTTATTGCAGACAACAATAATAACTGGAGTGGATGGGACTGTTGGGCAGGCGTAGAACAATTCATTGTAGACTTTGACGGAAGTGTATGGCGAGGTTGGTGTAGAGTGGGAGGACAGTTTGGTAGCATACATGATCCAGATAATATTAAATTCCCAACAAAACCTGTGTCATGTAACAAGAGCTACTGCCATTGTAACTTTGATATTATGTGTAAGAAAGTATTACCAGAACGTAGATACGAGGTCATTGAATGATAGCAATATATAATGAGACCTGGAAGTTTTTAGTTAAACAATTTGGTTACACATCAAGGCACCCACAGATTAATCCGTTCTACATGATAGACACACTACATGACTTTATACAATCATGCGACGATACTATATTAGATATTGGATGTGGTGACTTTAATTTAAAATGGGCATACCCAGATAAGAAATGGTATGGCATTGATAAAACAATAGAAGCTGATGCATGGGGTTACCCAGGCGAAGAGGCGTGGAATGAACTTGAGCATTATAAGTATGGTGTTGCTATTAATAGTATACACCACGGTGACTTAGAAAGTAATCTTATAGCCGCATTAGAAAAAGTAGACAAATTATATGTTACAATAAATGAAAACAAGGACATCGATGTGTGGAAGTTTCAAGAGTACTGGAATCGCTTTGGTAAGGTAGAATACTTTTGGCATGGACAGAAATCAACTACTATACAACAAATGTCTGCATACATGCAAAACGATACTATGTATAAGGATAGATTTAAACAAGATACATCTATAGATCATATTAAACATGTGTCTAACAATGGAATACTAAAAGATCCGTACTATGGTGTGGTGAGAGTAATTATATCAAATGAGTAGAGTACTTACATTAGGTTGCAGTCATGCATGGGGTGCAGAGGTGTTAGGAAAAGGTCTGGTTGATACCCCTGATCAGTTCCCTCATACGTTTGGCAAGTTAGTAGCAGACAGTTTAGAGCTAGAGCATGCAATGGCAGCTAGACCAGGAGTTGGGAACGATCAAATATTATATGATGCAATTGAACATGTACAAGAGAATGACATTTGTTTAGTATCATGGACTTACCTTGATCGATACTTATGGACAGCTAGAGATACAACAGAAACAAGTACTTGGTATACCTACTGGCATGTGCTAACTGTATTATCAAACAACTTGCCTAGGTTCTTTGAAATAGCTGAAAAGTTTTTTAAATTTCCAAAAGAAGAAACTGATAAGCATCTGCATGCTAATAGAAATCACAATTTTATAAAGAACATACATGATCCAGACTTAATTAAATTTTGTGAAGGACAAGCAGTGTACGGACAAAGCCCAATGCCAAAGATTGTAAACTTCTTAAAAACATATCATGCAGTAGATAGTATTATAAAGTCACGTGGTGCTACACCTGTGTACTTGCATTATGATATGGAAACAGATCTGTTACAAAAGATATCAGGCATGGACAAACTAGAAGTACAAAGAATATTTCCTAATAGGCTTTATGAGATGGAAGAAACAGCGAACCCAGGTTGGGACGAAGTATTATTCCACAACGAACTTGATAACACAATATTGTTAAATGGATACCGAGGCGACAGCAACTTTATACGTTGGAAGATTAAAGGCGCCGAAGGTGATGCAATTGCATCAAGCTACAAAGATTGGTACTTCAATAATAACAAACTTACAACATGGCCTGGCAACAGGCTTGGACACTTAGACATACAAGCACATAAAGAACTTGCGGATATTATATTGGAAAAACTAAATGCCGATAACTAATAACCCAGACATTCCATTAGACAATAAACAGTTGCGTCTATACAACAGCAATGGAGAGTATACACGTGCAAGTGTTGATGAAACAATTGCTAGAGGACACAATGCGTGGAAGGGTTGGAAGTGTAGTGCTGGCGTAAGAGGAATGTACATAGACTATGATGGTAACATTTGGAAAGCTAACTGCTTTAGTACAAAGCTAGAACGTTTCAATCGTCCAGGTTGGAAAGAGAAGATGAAGCAGTTTCATTTTGATAACGGCAACAACTCTCCCACCTTGTTTAAACAACAAGAAGAAAAACTTAAAAAAGAATTTGCAATGAGCGGTAATGGCTTTAGAAGTTATTTGTCATTAGAAGAAGGACTAGGTAAGCAAGAAGGATACGTAGGGAACATATACGAAGGACTAGATGTACCAGATGAATATGTTGTTTGTCCATTTAGTAATTGCGGGTGTGGTGCAGATGTTATACTAAGTAAAGCACGTACAACAAAAGACATAGAGCTATTAGATGTAACACACAACAATTATGCAGGTACAAATCGTACACAGAACTATACACAGAGCATAGACGATAGTGTTGCAGTAGAGATGAACTTCCCTATTCCATATCAAATACTATGGGATATAAGTAGACGTTGCAACTATGATTGTACATACTGTTGGCCAAGTGTACACAATAACAAAGAAGGCTTTCCAGAGTTTGACAGAGTTATTAAAACAATAGACATGATGATAGATAACTGGAGTAACAAAGAACCTATTCGTTGGAACTTTGGTGGTGGTGAACCAACTATGCACCCACAGTTTATAGATATTATTAAGCACTTGAAGTCACGGAACCAATGGGTACTAGTAACAACTAACGGTGCTCGCAGTACAAAGTTCTGGACTGAAGCAAGTAAGTATATCAACAGTGTTAACATGAGCGCACACTTTGCTAGCATGGATCAGTTCCGTGGCAACGAGCAACGCTTTATTGATAACTGTAAAATTATAATGCAACAACATAACAATGTAGATGATGATCATTGGTTAGAGATTAAACTAATGGTAGAGCCAGGCTACTTAGATCGTGCATTGCAACTTAAACAAAAAATTGAAGACCTAGGCATGCTCGAACAGAACGGTGCTAACGGTCGCATGAAAGGAATGTTAAGTCTTGTTCCATTGCGTAGTATAACAGACAGTAGTCAACTTGTAGGATATAGTAATAATGAAATTGAATATTTCAGCAATCAATGATACCAAGCCACTACTAATACTTTATAGTAGCGGACTAGGCGGAGAGTTTATAACAAAAACTATTAGTAACCTATGCAAAGATTTTAATGACGTTACGTTTACAGAAACAACTGGTTCTAATTTAACACATTCAAAGTGTGTAATAAATTATGGAGCGTTATGGTCAGACCCACACAATACAGATACATGGTTACAAGATGTACCAATGCAAGATCCAGCAAAGCGTGTTATAATAAAAGATCACCCAAGTGTATACATTGCAAAGCATTATTGGAAACAACTAAGCAATCTACAAGTAATACATTTAGTTACTAAAACACAAACAGATTACTTTGCTAAACTAACAGTAAAGAAACTTGCAAAGCCAATTGATATAAAACATGTTACACGTAATTGGATTAAAGAAAACATTGATGCTAGAGTAACAAATAAGATAGCTGATGCAATTATAAAATGGGCAAAGCCACACAACTGGGTATGGGAAAACGAATTAAGAACTGTACACACGTTTGTTAGCGAAGGACGTGATACAACAACATACAAACATGAACAACATGTAGACAAACAAATTAATATGCAAGGTACTGCGATTGCGTACCAATGTAATGAGATGACAGAAGTACTTAAAGAAATATATGGCAATTACAATATAGTGTGCGTGGATGAACTAACTACTAGTAGCAATAACTTTTGGAAGGACATTAAAAAGTTAGTACCAACCTTGCCAGTAGCATTAGCAGTTAAGCAAACACAACAATGGATAGACAACAACAATGAACTTTAAATTAGATCCTGGCATACATAGAACAATGCAAGAGCGCATTGCGATGGTCACTCATCCAGCTTGTCCAATTGATAACCTTTTGGTTATTGCAGAGTATGACACAGACCGTGCAGTTGTAGAAGCATGTGCAACAAATGAAAACGCAACACAGGCAGTGTTTGATGTTGTGATGCGCCAACTAAGTGTAGACATGACGCACATCACAAAAGCCAGAGCAAGCCATAAGATTAAAAGCAATGCAGATTTTAAGAAAAGTTTCTGTGTACTTCCTTGGAATCATGCAGCCACTAACAGTAATGGTAGCGTGAGTATGTGTTGTCAGATGATCTATCCTGGAAGTGATATACCATTTGGTGACTTACGCAAAGACGATGGAACTAGCCTTACACACTTAGATGATATAAACGAACACCGCAATGCTCCAAATTGGAAGAAGCTACGCAAGCTGATGTTAGAAGGCAAACGACACGATGTTTGTAAACTATGTTGGGACGAAGAGGCTAACGGAATTGAAAGCAAACGTCAACAACACAACAACATTTGGAATGCAGATATTTCTGACATGGTTAGCCTTACACAAGATGATGGCAGTATTGATAATGGACAGCTTCCTATTAAGTATTGGGACTTACGCTTTGGTAACAAATGTAATATCAAATGTAGAAGTTGTGGACCAAACGACAGCGACCAATGGTACAGTGATTGGAAAGCACTAGGTCTAGGCGATAGCTTTGAAACACAAGACGGAGTTACATTACAGATAGAAGTTGACATGGGCAAAGATGTTGTCAAGGATACATATAACTGGGTAGACGAATCTCCGCTATGGACACACTTACAAAATAACTTAGACACCACAGAAAGATTTTACTTTACTGGTGGTGAACCTACAATCAATAATACACACAGACAGTTGTTACAGTACATGATTGATAACAATCGTGCAAAGGATGTAACACTTGAATACAATACAAACATGGCAGCTATTCCAAGTAGCGTGTTTAAGCAATGGGGCCACTTTAAAGAAGTCAACATAGGCATGAGCATAGATGGATTGTTTGAACACTTTGAATATATTCGTAATCCAGCTAAGTGGGCTGCGGTTGAACGTAACCTTAAACGTATCGATACTGATGATAACCTAGCTAACGTTAGTGCTAGCTTTTCAGTTACAACAAGTATTATGAATGTTGTACACATATTAGATATGATTTGGTGGTTAAAAGAACAAAAGTTCACACGCATTAACAAGAATTTAGTAAGTCATAACTTGTATTACCCATTGTTTTATAACATAAAGAACTTGCCGCCTGAGATTAAAACAGCTATTAGTAATGTATACGAACGTTTTATAAATGAAATACACAGACGTTGGGCAAATGATACGCATTGGTGTAACAAAGCAGAGCGCACATTACGTAGTATACTTAAACATATGCAGAATGAAGAATGGGATCCAAGTGAGTACATGGCATACTTCACAAGACAAGATGCACTAGATAAGATACGTAATGAGAATTGGCGTGAGAGTTTAAAAGGATTAGCTGACTTAATTACATACTATGAAGCAAGTAAGGCACGTGAGAAGAAGCTGACACTAGATATTAGTTCTAAGAAAAAAGTACGCAAATGAGTTGGAGAGAACAAACTAAAGACAACCCACACTTTTGTATAATGGCATTTGACCATATGCATGTAAACACCAACGGCAATGTAAACTTGTGTTGTGTCGCAGACTGGCAGTATCCTATTAGAGCTGATGCACATGGCACTGACTTACAAACACTATGGACAGGTGATGCATACAAACAAATAAGACAAGACATGCTAGATGGCAATGCTGTTAAGCAATGCGAAGGCTGTTATAAGATAGACAGAGAAGGTGGTGGCAGTGATAGGACTGTACACAATCGTCACAGCAACATACCAGACGAACAAGAGCTTAACATTGAAACTGGCAACGAGCAACACGGACCGTTATGGGTAGACTGGAGACCAGGACGCTTTTGTAACTTTGGTTGCAGAATGTGTTTCGTAGGAGTAAGCAGTACTATTGCAGACGAACATAAAGCAAACCCATCGCTACAAGATGTAACAGGAGAGAGTTGGTTTGATGTAAAGGATTGGATTGAAGATCCAGTATTGTTTGAAAGTGCAAAGAGTTTACTGCCAAGTCTTAAGACATTAAAGATAGCAGGTGGCGAACCTTTCTTTATGCCAGGAGTAATTAAACTACTGAGGCATTGCATTGATACAAAGCAAACACACTTGCATTTAGATATTACAACCAACGGAAGTAGAATGCAAGGTAAAGTTCTACGTTGGTTAGAGAGCTTTGCAGAAGTAGACATACAGTTTAGCATTGACGGCATAGGTTATACAAATGATTATATACGCTACAATGCAGATTGGGAAGCACTAGACAGTGCATACAAGCAGTATCTAAGTATGCCAGTGCGTACACATATACTAAGCACAGTGCAAGCCTACAACGCATATGACTTAGTTAATATTATTAAATACTGGAAGGACAACGGAAGCAACAACAATTTAATATTTAATTTTGTTGATAGCCCACATGATTTAAGTATTGATATACTTCCATTGGAAGATAGAATACAAATAAGTAAAGATATTAAAGCAGTTACACTAGACTTTGAACCACAAGTACTTGAACAATCAAGACTAAATGCATTGCATATTAAGTTAAATAAAGCAGAACCAGACGACATAAGTGTACTAAGAAACAAATTCGCCAAGCGTACGGCGGCTTATGACGCTCTAAGGCACCAAGACGTAAGCCTTGTACACAGTAGACTAGGAGAGTTAACAGCACAATGGCTGACAATAACGACAACGAGTTAAACAGTGAAGACCGTGATCAGGTTATGCTACACATCATTGAGCGTGACAAAGCAAAGCTACGACATGCTAACAGTCACTTAGGCGACCTAGCAGATAGAAAGCGTGGTACAAACTACTGGAGTGAAGCTAAAGATGATGCTAGACCATATCGTTATTGGACTGAATACAACAGCATAGTAGAAAGCACACACGGTATTGCAATGGTAATGCTTCCAGCATGGGGTGTTATCTTCCCTCCTTACAACATTGCACGACTAACAGGCTTGTTACGACACAGTGGATACGGTGTAGGTGTACACGACATTAACGTTACTGCTTATCATCACCTAAAGAAACAACACAACGTAGACTATTGGGATAGTCAGAACTATTTTAAATGGGAACAACCTGTGTACAGCGAAGAAGTACATCCCTTATTAAAACCTCACATAGATAAACACATACGCAAAATACTAGACGAAGGACATACCTTTATAGGCTTTAGCTTGTATCTAACTAACTTGTTCCCTACCTTATACACAATACGTGCTATTAAAGAACTAGCACCAGAGAAAGTTATCATTGTAGGTGGCCCAGAAGCATTTAACGATTGGTTTGATGAACTGGTGCATGAAGAACATAAGTTTCCACGTGGACTAATTGATTATGTAGTAAAGGGTGAAGGTGAACAAGAGTTATTAACAATACTTGAGAATCATCACACTATACCTGACAGCAATGCTATTACATACTTTGGTGGATTAAAAAGTAACCTCGACCTAAACACATTACCATTCCCAGACTACAGTGACTACGACTTGGACTTATATGAACATGCTGATGGAGTAAGTATTGAAACATCACGTGGGTGTGTAGCTAAGTGTACGTTTTGTGCAGAAACACACTTCTGGAAGTATAGATGGAGAGAAAGTAATCGTGTAGCAGACGAAATGGAATATCAAGTAAACAAGTATGGAATCAATAGGTTCTGGTTTGTGGATAGTTTAGCAAATGGAAACATACATGAGTTCCGTAACCTAGTTGATGAGATACTAAACCGTAAACTTGATATAAGATGGAACAGCTACGCACGTTGTGATGGACGCATGGACCTAGAGTTGTTTCATAAGATAGCAGACAGTGGTTGCATTAGTCTTAGCTTTGGAGTAGAAAGCGGAAGTGAACGTGTACTACAAGACATGAAGAAGCTTATCAGTGTAAAGGAAATAGAAGACAACCTACGTGATGCAAGTATAGTAGGACTGGCTAGTCATGTTAATTGGGTAGTAGGCTTTCCTACTGAAACTCCTGGAGACTGGTTACACAGTTTAGTTGTACTATACAACACACGCAAATGGATATATGCTATTAGTCCTGGCATGACTTGTGGCGATGCAGCATTCAGTGACATCAATGTTAACTGGGCTAAGTATGAACTACAATGGTTAGAGAAGCCTTGGGACAATACGTTTATGAGTAACTGGTGGACCAAAGACTATGCCAATACAATTATACATCGTGGCATACGTTTAAAGTTTATGAACATATGGTTACGCATACTACAAGACGAAGCAGGCGCTACATTAGTTAATGGACAGAACCGTAAGAACATAACAGACTTCTACAGCTTCTCGCACAACGGTGTCAGCTTACCAGAAGGCATCAAGCAATACTGGAACACTAACATGGATAAGTTTGGAAAAGGTTTTAGTAACAGCATAGCAAACGAATACTTGCCAATGGCTGTTGCACTACACAGTGTGTTTGGTGACTACGAGTTTAAACTAAACACCACACCCGAGTTAGACATAGCAGAGTTTGGTGGCTTTATAGGCACACACTATACTGCAAGTTTAAGTTTGAGTGTAGTCGACAGTGTATTAAAGTTTGAACTATCTCACAGCTTTGATCATGCTACCAGTAGAGATGATGTGAATGTAGCATTACATGAAGTAACACGTGAGGATATGAGTTTTGATACACAGTACTATAGCTTTGAATTACCTATGAGTTCGTTCAGCGGAGCACCTGTACATTCAGTCACTCATAACATCATTCCAACTGTTACTAATTGATACAGCGTCAGCTGGTACGTTAGGTACAGGGTATGTGTAGCCTGTGCTTACAAAGTCTTGTAGTAAACGCATGTTAACAGCACTAGGATCGATCAAAGCTTCTGTTACAGCTGACTCTAAACCTTCTACAGGACGCAATACATTCTCTACTAGAGGACATAAACTGGGCTTCAACTGGTGTATGTTGGTGTTGCGAAACACTATGCTCCACAATTGATGTTGTAAATTACCGCCACTGCCTATTAGATTAAGCAGTAGTTCAGGTCTATTAGTCCACGCATCCATTAAATTATCAGTAATATTACCAAAATGTTCAAGCTCTGCGGGCGTAGCAAAGAAGTTATAGTCGCTTATACATGGTCTTCCAGCTTGTATTCCCACCATACTAGTGTGTATTCCACCGTGGTTCTTCAGGTCTAGCTTCATCTTGTTCCATACATTATCAGGAAACCAAGTGAAACTGTCGGGTCTTGTACACCAAATGATGTCAGGTTCCCAGTCAGGGTTAAGAGATTTCCATGCAACATAGCTGTTATATGCTTCTCCCATGCTCCATATCTGTCCTAGTATGTAGTGTAGTTGTAGTAATTCCAACCTAACGTTGTTTACAAACACATCTGTGCCACTACTACGCAGCTTTGAATCGTCACTTAGTACTATATCATCTACTATATCTCTACTGAATGCACCAGCTAGGTCACCGCCTAAGGGAAATGCAATGCCATAACTACTAGCATCAACATCCCAATAGTCACTCATACCAGTGTATCGTTGTACAGTTTGAAACAATCGATGACACAACAGCATTAGTTCACTGGTTCTACACTTGCGTATATGGCCAGGACCCCAACTGCTTAGTAGTTCACCAATGGGTTCTTTTAGTCTAACAGTGTTAACTTCACGTATTAGTATGCGATCTGATTGTATCGTACTCATAGTATCTGTAGTTGTATCCCATGAACCTGCTGAAACACGGAAGTCTACATCCCAGAATCTATCTTGTACAGCACGTTTATACAGTTGCCCACCTAGTTGTGCATGTCTAAGTTGGCCACGCAGCAGTACTGCTACACGAGTTTTATGGTGTTTATTCATAGTAGTATTTATGTATAGTGTTAATGGGAGAGATGCACTTAGAATACAACAACACATATGCACATGCGCCGAAGGCGCTTTACGCCAATTTTTTTACTAGAGTTAAGCATAGTTATAACCAAGGGGTCTATAGTACAGCAAAGGTTTTTTTATAGTAGTAAATTTTTTTTGTTCAGCTACCGTGAGCGATATTTCGAAACTTTTCAATAGCTCCAGTAACAGGATCTCTAGCGGGTTCTTGATCCTTAGGATATGCACCCCAACCTTTTGCTAGTTCACACCAATCCTCAAATGTTATTATACTAGCTACAGGTTGATAAACACTCTTATAATAGTAATTGTTAGTGTCGATAAGGTTAACATATGGACATTGCGTCCAATCAAATGTAGCCTGTATAGCTAAGTATTCCTCTGCTGTCTTGTTTAGGTATGGAGTATAGTCGCACCAGTGTAGTCTAAAGCCCCAATCAGTACATGTATCTAAGTACTCTTTATCATCGGGATTCATCATAGGATGTACTGCATACACTATACGTGAATCTCCTAAGTTACCCTGATGATAGTTTTCTAGTAAACTTCTATAGTTATGACGTGGATCACTCCAATGATATTGTACTCCACACATAAAGTTATGTGTACACATGTGTCCGTGTATATAGTAAGTATCTTGCATATAGTTATTTATTAGATGTATTAATGTACAGCTACAGTAGTATACAGTAGCCAGCCGAAATAGTTTTAAAGCCGAAACTATATAGTAGTTATAAAGGTTTATCACACAGTAGTAGTTGCTTGTATAGCTGTTAAACAAGGTCTATGCGTCTGCCTATCCCTTGCGCTACAGTGCTAACGCACAGTAACGATACTCTATATAGTAAAAGGAACTAAGGTTTATATAGTAAGTAGAAAGGTTTGGTTATAGTAGAGAAAAGGTTTTAGCTAGCAATGGTATAAATTGAGAAAAAAACAAGCGCCCCTGTCAAAATTCCACAACTTTTTATTGTACATCTACAGTCCCCCTGACGTTTTTTATGATTAAAAAGAATAATAATCTTTATTAATATTGATCAGAATCTTTTTTTATTATTAATAAAAGGTTGACCACCGTGTGTATACAGTGTATAATAGTTTCTACTACTATGATATACAGTAGTCGTGGGTATACACTATGCGCTAGCACAGTGCAACCATAGTACGTACAGCCCTTAGGGTCTTATACTACGTAGCTACTACCTATGCTAGCTACTGGCCTATCGAAGTCGTACATGCCATCCATCATACCATAACCATCTGTGCCTGGTGATGTAACTGATTCAATAGTATAGTCTACTAACCCTTCTGTAGTACGTACACCTTTATCCAACAATGTTTGTATACGATCATGTGCATCGTCCGCATCGAATGCCTTGATACTTAACCCATCTGTGTGTCCAGGGTAAGCATTCATTGGTCGAACATTAACTATATAGTCGCTCTTTAGACTTGCTACTGTTATGTTTGTATTCATGTCGCTCCTTTATTGTTTAATATAAGTATATTATACACTAGATTGCACCCAAGGTCAACCGAAATGTCTTGGTTATACCGTGGTTTATAGTAGGGGATTAACCCCTATAGTCCCACATTATGATACATCCGTACCAGTTGAAGCATTAGAATCCACTACCTTTAGCGTACTAATAGGTAGCTTATAGGCCGACCCAACCGTTTCTACAACAGTGGCCCAACCTTTATCGACAATTGTAACAGTGCCTGTAATCTTCCTTCCTGCACTATTAGTGAACTCTACCCTACTACCTAACATACAGTAACTAAGGCTGCTGGTACTCTCCAACGTCCTGCTCCAGTGTCAATGGTGAGGTTCTTGATAGCTTTCTTGGTAACCGTACCCGATACAGTAGCTCCACCACGTCCTTCAAACGTTACATTATCACCCACAGAAACCGTACGCATCTGTTCGTGACCCAGCGCATTACGCCTTAGTTTAATTTCGTTTGCAAGCACATTTAGTGTCGCCTTATCCATATGTCGAATAGCATCAATACTTCTATCAATTTCGACTTCACTTACTCTGTTCATAATCAACTCCGTTTATTAGTTAAAGTTTTATTGTTTATACTACTATTATACGGCAAGATGTCTTGATTGTCAACCTTTATTTACACTTATTAATGAATATATTCTGGTATAAACCATTATACTATATAGGGAAATACCCGTATATACACTATACAGTAACTAACACAGTAGTAGCGATACACTATATAGACTACTATATAACTAACACTATACTAACACTACACTATATAGAGATCTAAGCGTATACGCACTATATAGTATGCTATACGTAGGTTACACTACGGTATTACATAGTGGTATAACCCGTTGAAACCGTGCGGTAATGTGGTGAATCATCGAGCATTAAGAGAACTATACTGGGATAATAGTGGTATATGATGGCTTCACGGCCATACATTTAGAGAATACACCGTGGTTATTGGGGTTTTAGTTGGCTTCTGGTTAGATTCGACGCTGATGCCAACCACTGGTTTAGATAATTTAATGGTATTCTTTATTAATTGATTCTTTTAAATGTCAATACAGTTTAGTATGTTTCGGCAAGAGCGTACACGCAAGCCTAGCGATTGTACTACTATACAGTGTATAGTTACTACTATAGGGAATATCTCTATATAGGGATTTACTATTCAATCAGTATATCTTAAGTTTAGTGTACAGTGTGTTGTGTATAGCGTCTAAGTCTACATCCAGTGGATTACCCATTAGTTGTTCTTGACTCTCACTATATAGGAAGTAATTAGCTAGCGTTGCTTCTTCAGTTAATATATTACTATTGTGTGCATCATTTACGACTGTTAGTTTCAATTGATTAATAGCTATCTCTATATAGTCTTGATTAGTATGAGCTATCAATGGGTACAGTGTATGACTATTCCAAGTATTATTATTAATTAATTCATTATGCGTAGTATCACTATATAGACTGTTGTTTACACGTGTATGTGAGTTCTCTTTGCACATGTTCTTTAGTGTATTCATGTTATAAACGAATGTAAAGTCAGCAACACTACGATGTGGATCCATACTCAATAGGTGATGTACTAGTATGCTATCGCTTTGTTTATCTAGTTTATCAACGCTGCGTTCGAAGAAGTCACCGTGTATCCAATGGAATGCTTCAGTACGTGTGTCTACTATAAGGTCTGGTTCATAGTCGTGAGCCTTACAGTAATCTAATAGTTGTTGCTGCGCTCTTATTTCTGCGATTACTTGTGACAATTTCCAGTATACTACTACACTATTTAAACCACTATACTTGGCATATTCCATGCAGATATCCCTATAGTGTACAGTATCATCAGCTACGTGGATACTTTGTGGCTTATACTCTTGAGTTAATCTATCCTTTAGTTGTGCTCTATTGTGTTGGTGCGGCGTTTGGACAGTTCCGCCGCTATTAGTATTAGTAGTACTCCAGGCATATATGTGAGTACTAAAGTCATGTTGTGGCATTCTATCTAGTGTATAATGACGAAATAGTCTACTGCATATACTAGTTTGTCTGGGTTGTCCGCGGAATATATAAGCTATCTTCATAATTATATTTATACTGTAAAAAAATTGGCGTAAGCGCGACTAATCGTCGCAGTGCATATTCTTTATTTAATTCTAAGTGCGCTTGACCATAAGCTATTAGTAGTGTATAATGTAGTTAAGTATATAGATAAATACCAGTATGATTAATGTTATTGTTCCCATGTGTGGTGTCTCGCAACGATTTACGCAGGCTGACTACACTGTTCCCAAGTATGTATTAGACGTAGATGGAGTTCCCATGTATGCTGCCGCAGTAAATTCATTAGAATTAACAGTAGAACATCAGTTATACTTTGTTGTTAATACTGCTATTGATGCGGAATATAACTTAGAAACGAATATACTCAGACATTTCCCCGATGCAAAGGTAATAAAACTACTACATCCTACTAGAGGACAAGCAGAAACTCTAGTAAAAACACGACAGTATGTGGGACCTAGTAGTGGAACTCTAGTGTTGTGTTGCGATCAAATGGTTGAATACAACAGTGTAGACTACAATCTATTACTATCAGATGACTCAATTGCAGGCAGTTTATTAACATTCGATAACTCAGGTGATGACGATGCATGGACTTATGTGCAGTTAGATATGTTGAATAACACCACAAGAATAGAGTGTAAACAGAGTATCAGCACTACACCAATAGTAGGAACATATCATTGGAGTAATAGTGATTGGATGTACAGAGATTTAAGCGAACTAATTAGACGACAAATATACGTTAACAACGAGTTATACATATGCCCAGCAGTACAAATAAGTATGAATAACGCTAATAAGCCATGGAAAGGATTTCCAGTAGAACGTATGATAAGTTTAGGAACCCCAGAGGACTATGAAAAATATACGAACAATAATATTTGACTTTGACGGCACACTAGCTGATTGCAAAGAACTACATCAACGTGCATTTCGTAATGCATTATTGAGTGTATGTCCAGAAGCAGAGTACACAGATGAGGAAATAGAAGGTAGACCAACACGTGAGAAGATACGTATACTACATTCAAAAGGATATGAATTTAATGGCGATAAATTAAATGATTTAAAACAAGCAGAAACACAAGCACATCTAGAGAAATATATTCTATTTAATGTGAGATTATTTGATCTATTACACGACTTGAGCAACACATATAAATTGTGTGTAGCATCAAATGCCACAGACTTGTTTGTTAATCGTAGCCTAGAGATACTACAAATTAAACATTTATTCTCTAGAATTAATACTGCAACAGACTTTCCTGCTAAGCCAGACACTACAACGTTTGTAGATTGTATGGTTCACACTGATGCAAACTATATGAATACACTTATAGTAGAGGATTCACCAGTGGGAATACAATGTGCTACAGCAACAGGATGTCAAGTATTAGAAGTTAACAATCAACTGGACACTATCAATAAATTAAATGAATTAATTAAATTACCATGGCCGTTGCCAATAATAACACAGGAACAAATCAAATGAATTTAAAACTAATAATGCCTATGGCAGGACTGGGCAGTAGATTTGCCGAAGAAGGTTATACTGTACACAAACCAATGATAGATGTAAATGGAATACCAATGTTTGTGCATGCAGAGCGTACAATAGGATTAGACTTTGATGAAAGAATCTTTATAGTACGTAAAGAACAAAACCTATCAGATGAGATATTAAAATGGTATCCTGATGCATTAATTAAAGAAATTGATAGCTTGACAGAAGGCACTGCATGTACTATACTAACTGTAGCCGATTGGTTAAGCAGTGACGATAGTATATTTGTAAGCAACTGTGATCAACACACAGTTTGGGCTAGCTTAGATGCAGTACGAGATGCTGTTAACAGCGATGAAGTAGACGGACTAATTAGTGTGTTTCATTGTCCTGAACGGGATCCTAAATGGAGTTATGCAGAATTGGATGGAGATGGAAGTATAAGTAGAGTAGCAGAAAAGGATCCTATTAGCGAATGGGCTACAACAGGATTTTATTACTGGCGCAGTGCTGATATGTTTAAAAGAAATGCAAATCAAATGATACTTGCTGATGATAGAGTTAATAATGAATTCTATACTTGTCCAGTATTTAATTATTCATTAAAAGAAAACAATTGTAATATTATACCTATGTTAGTAGACCGTATGGTGGGGTTAGGTACTCCAGAAGAACTTGAAAAGTATTTAATGGAGAATGAATCTTGACTGGACAACGAAGATTCCTAAAAGTATGGGCGAGAACAGTTGGTATGCCAATTGGACTAGATGATGATGACAAGCCAGAGTTTTTACCAATAACGCAAACAGATGTTAAAAAAGCACTAGCATTTAGAACGTTTTGGATAGCACTTCATGTGTTAACTTGTGTAATGATTATCACAGGTAATGGCAGACTGTTGGGATGGTGGTAGAATGACAATGTTTATAGCACACAGAGGCAACATAGCAGGAGCTGATCCTAAACGTGAGAACACACAAGAATATATGGAAGAAGCAATATCAGCAGGTTATGGAGTAGAAGTAGACATACATTGGGATAGAGGTGTGTTATACTATGGACATGATCATTCATTGCAACCAGTTGATGATAAGTTTATTACCAAGCGTGATGTGTTTTGCCATGCTAAGAATATAGAAGCAATACCAGCACTAATGGCATTGGGATGTAATGTATTTGTACACCAAACCGATCCTTGCGTTTATACAAGCAAAGGACATGTATGGTGTTATCCTGGAATACATGTTAAAAGTGATAAAGCAATATGGTTAGACCTACACGGAGAACCATTACCAGCTGATATTCCTAGTAAACTATATGGAATATGTGGCGACGATGCAGCCGTAATGAGCAGAGTAAAAAACTAATGATGGACTGGGCAAATGATGTTCACTATTTGCAAATTGATGCTACAAGTTATTGTAATGCAGGTTGTGGAACGTGTGTACGTTTTGTCCCAAAGACTTTAGAACTACAGCCTCATTTAGAATTAGATCATTTCCCATTAGATATTTACACTAGATTAATTAAAGAAGATATTAAAGATTTAAATATAAAAGCATTATTCTTTAATGGTAATTGGGGAGACGCATGCATGCACCCTAAACTAATAGACTTTGTAAAGCTAGCCAGAGAAGCAGACTTATATATTAAAATAAGCACAAACGGCAGTATACGAACAGAGAAGTGGTGGGCTGAACTAGCAGAAGTCATAGGCAGTAGAGGTGATGTTACATTTTGTATTGATGGAGTAGGCAATGAATCAAACGCAATGTACAGAGCTAAAACAAGCTATGATAAGATAGTTAAGAATATGACTGCATTTAATAATGCAGGTGGAAGCAGCCGTTGGCAAATGACAGTATTTGATTATAATATAGATCAAATAGACGAAGCAGAATCATTAGCAAAGTCTTTTGGATGTAATTCATTTGAAGCAAGGCCTAATTATAGTGATTCAAAGCAAATCATTTATCCAACGCACACTATTACGCTGAATAGTGTAAATACTAGTATGTACAAAACAACATTACTAAAAGAAATAGATGAAGAAACAGCAAAGTATACCAGCTTATATTGGCCGCATCAATCAGAGAAACAAATAGATAGTCAATGCCCTTGGTACAGCGAAGGTGGAATACAAATAGATCCGTTTGCAACAGTATGGCCTTGTTGTATTACAAGTCAAACAAAATATGGATTAACTGAAACTGGAGATAAGGTTAGCGATGCAGACTTTGCAGATGGAAGTTTAGCAGATAGATTTAGTCTTAAAACAAGGACATTAAAAGAAATATTAACAGACAAATGGTATACACAGTATTTAGATAATAAAGTAGAGAGCGCAGGTTATAATATATGCGTAGAAGAATGTGATGTGGAAAATAGATTATGATTAAATGGGGAATTACAGCAAACGCACATGATGCTTCATTGGCAGTGTTTGTTAATGATGAATTAAAATACGCCGCACACGCAGAACGCAGTAGTGGCATAAAGAATGATAAACATTTAAATAAAACATTAATTGAACAAGCAAAAGAGTTTGGTAATCCAACTGAAATACATTGGTACGAAACAGATTGGCTAAAGAGAGTGCGACAAATACGTAGCGGACAATATCGTACAGCATTTACTAAGCCAAGCCCACAAGCAACACTATTAGCACTTGACATTAATACATACAACGATCCATACAGTCTACGAGGTGCAGTAACGTTCTATAATCATAGACATCATGCCTCACATGCTGCCGCTGGATACTTTACTAGTCCATACAAAGATGCTGCAGTATTAGTTGTAGACAGCATAGGTGAGTTTGAAACTCTTACTGTATGGAAAGGACAAGACAGAGAACTAAAGCGTAAGTTTAGCCAGAAGTATCCACACAGTTTAGGATTGTGGTATAGTGCTATGACACAACGCATTGGGTTAAAGCCAAACGAAGATGAATATATATTAATGGGCTGGGCAGCAATAGGTGACCCAAACAAGTATAAGATGAAGATATTTAATGATTTCTTTCATCCATTGGATCAAAAAAGTCCACGTGTTCGTTTCAAACAAAACTTACACCGAGGGTGCAAGCAATGGGCTCCAGAGCTTAACACAATACAAGACTACGCAGACATTGCCGCAGGCACACAAGCAGTGTATGAATATGTATTTGAACATTTAATACGCCAAACACGTAATCTAGTGCCTAGCAATAACATTGTGTTAATGGGCGGGTGTGCATTAAATTGTGTAGCAAACAGATTGGTATACAAATACTTTAATAACGTATGGATTATGCCTAACCCAGGTGATGCAGGAAGCAGTGTTGGGTGTGTACTAGACAGTACCCAAGACTTTATTGAATTTAATAGTCCATATCTCGGTAACAGTATTAGAGGAAACTATCCAGTTAACAGTGCATTAAAGATTATACAAGAAAGTGGAATGGTCGGTGTAGCAAACAATAGAGCAGAGTTTGGCCCTAGAGCATTAGGCAACAGAAGCTTACTAGCTGACCCGAGAGGCAAAGATATGCAAGACTTAGTTAATACAGTAAAGCAACGTCAAGCGTTTAGACCATTTGCTCCAGTAATTAAAGAAGAATGTTTACATGAATACTTTGATATGCCAGAGGGTGTAACTAGTAGTCCGTTTATGCAGTTTGTAGGACGCACCAAAGACCCAGAAGCATATCCGGCTATAACTCATGTAGATGGAACAGCACGTGTACAAACTGTAACACGAAAACAACATCCTGGTTTGTATAAGTTATTAGACAAGTGGCATGAAGCTACAGGTTGTCCTATGTTGCTTAACACAAGTTTAAACATCAAAGGCGAACCAATGGTAGACACAGAAGCAGACGCAACGAGATGGACAGAGAAATATGGAGTAGAAGTAGTTACTAATGAACCGTCGAGTCTAGGAGAATAAGATGAGTAAAGTTTTAGTCTTAGGTTGTAGCTATAGTCTTGGAAGTTTTAGTTTCCATCCCAACGGCGATGAAGGAACAACAGGCAGTGCAACATGGTTAGACCAATTACCAGCAGACATAACTCATTATTGTGGTTGGGGCGTAGGCTACATACAATGGGTAGACATATTAGAAAGCATAGAACTAAATAAGTTTGATGCAGTCATATTACAAGAGAGTATTGAACCTAAGTTTCAATTAACTAAAGATGCGCAATGGGTAACAACTACACAAGCTACAGAATTTAGACCACCGCTAACAAGAATAGAATTAGAAGAGTCTAGTATTATATACAGCAAAGGTATTAAACATAGACAAGTACTACAAGAAATGCTAGGGCTAGAAGATTCACTTGATTTAGATTATATACATGCAATAGGCAAAAATGATAGTGTACTAAATATTACCAAAGCATGTGTTAGTCATATAAACAATACGCTACAAAAATACAATATTCCAGGCTATATTATACGAACACACGAATATGTAGATTATAGTAACGAACATACGCATTGTAAGTATTTAGATTTAGATCCATTGTTTACAATTGTAGGCACTGATCCTAACTTAGTAAATATACTAGACAACGACAACCAAGGACATTTTACAACAGCAGGTAATAATCTATTAGCAACACATGTTGCTGAAGCATGGAACAGGAGAAAACAATGAACCCAATTAAATTAGTTAAAGAGTGGATAGCACGATACAAGTATAAAAAGAAACTTGCAGCCAAACTAAAAGAAGCCAAAGAAAAAGATCCATATATCTATGATTGAAGTAGCTGGAGTATACTGTAACATAAATGAGTTACAGTTGAATGCTACCCAACGCACTGAGCTAATAGCCGTTGCTGACAGCATAACATTTGATCGATACTTTACTCATAACAAATTAAGAGGAACCCGAACTGAAACAGATAACAACTTTGTAGGAGAGATAAAAGAACTAGCATTGCCTAAATGGTTTCAAACAAAAGCAAAAAAGTTCTTAGCAGAAGGTTGGCCTGTATTCTTAAAAAACAAAGGTGCAGTTCCACCACATATAGACAACAATAGGCAGTGTAGTATTACAATTCCTTTAAATGAAAGCAACACTCCAACAATATTTGACTGTGATATAAAGTTGTTTCATAACCTTCAATCATATTTACAAAACAATATGGTAAAACATGAAGTTCCACATACCGAAGAAGATAGATATTTTTTACAAATATCATTTACAAAACCATACGGATATATAAGACAATTATTATAAAACTAAGGATAGTATTATAAAACTAAGGATAGGACATGTCTAATACTAAAGATGATTCAAATGATAAACAAATAAGTCACCGAGAGGCGTATAGACTTTTTTGGATGGTAAAAGGACACTTTAATACGTCTGAATCTACAGTGTTATCAAGTGCAGATAGTTATTTCTATCGATTATGGCGAGAAGGATGCGATGGTGCACCAGTATCAGATTACGAAGAAGGATTTGAAGAAGCTTACCAAAAAGTTGTTGACGTCAATCCAGTTTTATAGTATAATGTAAGCATAACAAAACGGAATAACAATGAATATTAAAATCTACAATAGAATACAAGAACTATTAAAAGCAGCACCAAATATTATGACTAACCCACAACATCTTAAAGTTGTGATACAGTCTGAATTTGATATTACTATGAATGGACATCCTTCTAGCATTGAATCTTTGGTAGAAACTGTAGATGGCATGGTACTTGAGAACTACTTTGGCAAAGTGTGGCAACCTAAAACAAAGAAATACAAATACAGTGGACTAGACATCATTGATGAAATCAATGCACTAGAGCCAAAGGCTGTATTAGATTTAGGTTGTGGATACAACGAGTTTAAAGGGAAGATACAAAATCTAACCGGAGTTGATCCATACAATGCTAAAGCAGATATTAAATCTCACATATTAGATTATAAAACAGACACAACATATGATGTTACTATTTGTTTAGGTAGCATTAACTTTGGTAGTACTGATAAAATCATTGGTGAGTTAGCACATGCTGTTACTTTAACAAGCCCAGAAGGTTTGTTATTTTTTAGAGCTAATCCAGGCAAGCAACATGACGCACCAGAAGCTAAATGGATTGAATTTTTTGAATGGACTCCAGAGTTTATTCTTAACACAGCTGAAGCCTTGAATTGTATTGTAGTTACAATTAGGCAAGATGCAAACAGATTATTCTTCATCTTAAAAAGAAGACAATGATAAGATGGGAAAACAATTTTAAGAATACCTCTTGGACAGTTGGCAGAGTTAATCCACACGGACAGGACTGGGCAAAAGCATATGCTCAGAAAGACTTTAGTAGACAACCTATAGCAAAAGAGTCATTCTTTAAAAGATTCTTCTTCGTTTTTAAAAGAAGATAAATAACTATAACAACTAATGTAGATTACATTAGTAAGTTATCACATTACACAATTACCACATGCGAGTGCAATCGGTTCATTGGTGTAACATCCACAATATTTTATATAAAAAGGACTAATATATGTTAGAATCATATATCATTGTCTTGTTGTTGGGGTGTACCTATGGATTTATTGTAGGACTCATTCCAGTAGCAGGCGCCACAACAGGCTTAATCGCTATATATGCATTCGTTGGATATTTCGACGATCCATATATGTTGGTTGTGTTTACTACAGCAGTTGTAGTTACTTCCAGTATAGGCGACAGTTTCTGTGGCGTTGTAATGAACGTTCCAGGTGCCGGAGGTGCGGCCGCAACAATGATTGATGGGTTTCCTATGAGTCGTAGAGGCGAAGCAGCACGGGCATTGAGTGCCGCAATTAGTACAAGTTGGGTTAATGGATTAATATGGGGTCTCCTTGTATTCTTATTCTTACCTTACTATACTAAGATTGTGTTATACTTTGGCGTAAAAGAAATGTTTACCTTCCTTATATTTGCAATGACCTGTGTAGTATTCATCAGTAGCAAGTATTGGGTGCGAGGGTTTATTGCATTGATTATGGGCTTTATGGTAGGACACATTGGCATGGATCCTGAAACAGCAGGTCCACGTTGGACAATGGGTTTGGAATACCTAGGTGATGGAATACAAATGATTCCTGTTATGGCAGGAGTGTTAGCATTTCCAGAACTGTTTAGTGCATATCGAATGAAGGCTGAAAAGATCTTCTTAGACAATGCAGTAATCAAATCACAACTAATACAAGGTGTAAAAGACAGTTGGAAATACAGATGGGATGGATTACGTGGAGGCTTCATTGGAGGCTTCATTGGATTAATTCCAGGCATTGGCGGTAACATTGCAGACTGGTTTGCTTATAGTCAAACAGTTGCTGCCGCAGGTAAAGATGGTGACAGCATAGGTAAAGGTAATGTAAGAGGTGTCATTGGTTGCGAAGGCGCCAACAACGCACAAAAAGCCACTAGCTATGTTCCTACTATCTTATTTGGTATTCCAGGTGCACCGTTTGAAGTTATTGTTATGGGACTACTAATGTATGTAGGCCTAGAACTAGGAACTCCAGCCGTGTTAGCAGATGGTGTGTTCTTTGATCACTTACTCAGCAGTTATATGTTGAGCTTGATGATTGTTCTACCAGTTGCATACTTGTTTATTAAGTATGCTGTTAAGATTACAAACATTCCTTTTAGATATTACTTTTGGCCAATACTAGCAAGTTTACTTTGGTCATGTACTCAATACACTGGACTAGCAGAAGACTATTATATGTTTGCTGTTTGTTGTGTAGTAGGAATGGTATTAAAATATTGTAAGTTTAGTCGTGTAAGTTTTTTAATTGGCTTTATTCTCAGTGCAAGAATTGAGAAGAGTTACTTACAGTTTACCGGCTTATATGAATGGAGCGACTTACTATTAAGTCCTCTACCAATTGCGTTTCTTATATTGGCAGTGATAGCTGCAATATGGGGATTGTTTTATAACAAAGCGAAGATAGACTTCGTATAACTAAGGAAATAAAATGAGAACGATTATAAAAACATTAATGGCAGTTGCAATAGCAATGTCGTTTTCTGCACCAGTATATGCAGATTATACTTTTGTAGTCCCACAGAAGCCTGGATCAGGTACATCTGTATGGACAGCAATTGTAGCCAAAGAACTTGAAAAGCACCTAGGTGAAAAGATCAAGATTATTAACATTCCAGGCGCAAATGATATTCCTGGATTTAATAAGTTCCACAACGAACTACAAGAAGATGAGAAAGTTGTAATGGTATCACACGGTGGTAATGGTGTTAGTTATCTAGTTGATGACGTAGACTATGATTACTATCAGTATGATCCAATTGGAATGATGAACCTAACTATTATTAATGGACACCAAGCAGACTTTGATCCATACACAGGTGAGATTTTGTTTAGTGCAGGTTCAGGTATGAACCCAGACATGATGGCACATATCTTACTTAAAGGTGGACCAGGTTTAACTATGGAACAAGGTAAAGAAATCTTTAACACTCAATACAGATATATCAAAGGTATGTCAGGCGGCGAGCGTAGATTATCTTACCAACGTGGTGAACTTAATGTAACACGTGAGTCAACAGCGGCTTACAACAAGTACTATACAGACAAAGATTACTCAGTTGTATGGTTTTCACAAGGTGTATTTAATTTAGAAACAGGTCAAATTGATGCAGATCCAAACTGGCCTAACCAATCAATTCACGAAGTGTTTGAACAAAAATGGGGTGAAGCTCCATCAGGTGA
>ENA-OSJC01000762-OSJC01000762.1-marine-metagenome-genome-assembly--contig:-NODE-762-length-29656-cov-3.658744_pt1 | contig 29656 bp, 33 predicted proteins | sample MGYA00237885_ERZ534234 | MGnify/ENA primary metagenome ERZ534234 (study PRJEB26413, sample SAMN06343907) | marine metagenome | isolation source: coastal waters | place: Atlantic Ocean: West Antarctic... | reverse complement strand
AAAACTATAGCATCCCTAACGTCAACAGTTCCAAGTCCTGGAGCATTATTTGTGATAACTGTATTCATTACGTTAGCTGCTGCCGGTAAATGAGGATCCAATACAAATCTCTCTAAAAGCTGTGTGCCTGCTTCCAGAGCTACTGTAGCTGCTGCGTATCCTGCGGCTCCTTTCATACCAAGTTTTGCCTTGTCGATTAATTTTGTAGGACTAGTTAGGTCTTTTAATATATTCATAATTATCTGGCATTTGGTTTTATGTTAGGTTTAGCATTAGCATTTGGTTTGTGGGTTAAACATAACATTCCTGCAAAAATTGATTGGGAATGGTTAAAAAAAGGTGGTGGGATATTTAAAGCAGGTACACATCCACCAGCTAAAAAATTTAATGCCGGTCAAAAAATGATTTTCTGGATTACAATGATAGGAGGGCTATCAGTAAGTATGTCAGGTATTGCTTTGATGTTTCCTTTTGAAACAAGTATGTTTTCTGATACTTTTGCTATGTTAAATGTACTTGGTCTAGATTTACCTTCAAATCTAAGCGCAATGCAAGAGCAACAGTATAACCAGTTATGGCATGGAATAGTATCATTAGGGTTAATGATAATGATTATAGCTCATATTTATATTGGTTCAGTTGGTATGGAAGGTGCTCTTGATGCAATGAACAGTGGAAAAGTTGATAGAAACTGGGCAAAGGAACATCATAATTTATGGGTAAAAGAAGAAGATGAAAAAAAGTTAAAAAACCCTGAACCAGCAGAGTAAAATCTATAAGTAAAAATTATGATTTATAGAGTTAAATTTAATAAAGGCATTAAGAATATAGTTATATTCCTAATGCCTTTATTTTTGTTTACTTACAATGTAAATGCAATAGAAAAACTGACTGCACATGGAGGTCCAGTTAAAGGGTTAGCCATATCAAAAAATAATGAATATATGGCAAGTGCGAGCTTTGATTACTCTATTGTGGTATGGAAATTAAATCCAATTGAAGAAAATAATACATTAATAGGACACGAAGCAGCAGTAAATACAGTACAATTTTCTCCAACAGAAAGTTTATTAGTATCAGGAGGAGATGATAATAAATTATTGCTTTGGCCTTTAAAATATCCGTTAAAAAAAGATGAAGAAATAGAACCTTACATTCTTGGAGAACATAGAGGTAAAGTTGTTGATCTAGATTTTTCTAAAAATGGGAAATATATACTATCTGCAAGTTGGGATGGAAGTATTGGAATATGGGATATAAAAAAGAGAAAAAATATAAAGTTTTTAAAGGGTCATAGAGGTCCTGTCTATTCAGTAAAATATTCGAAAGATAATAAATATATATATAGTTCGGGATATGATGGCGAAATAAAATTATGGGATGCAATAAATGGAGAGTACATAAGACCCTTAGTAAAAAATGGTTGGGGGGTATCAGTCTTTGAAGTTAATGAAAAGGAAAACTTTATTGCTTATGGTTCAACAGATGGACTAATCAAAGTAACAAAAATAAATGAAGATAAAATAATTCTTAAGATAGGAGAAGATAGAACCCCAATCTTATCAATGTATTATTTAGAAAATGAAAATATGATTAGTTTTGGAAATGCAAAAGGTAGAATGATTATACTTGATACTACTAATTGGTCATTAATAAGAGATTTTAACGCTGTAAACGGTCCAATTTGGGATAACATTCTATTTCCAAAAGACTCGTCTTTAATAGTTGCTGGATTAGACGATTTTTTAACTAGATGGGAGATATTTGATTTTCCACCAGAAATATTAGAAAGGCCTGGACCAACAAGACGCTTTAATCCGTTAAAAGATGTAAGTAATGGAGAAAAACAATTTGCTAGAAAATGTAGTGTTTGTCATACTTTAATTGCTAATGGAAAAAAACGAGCTGGCCCAACACTATATAAAATTTTTGGTCGTAAAGCAGGGACACTGAATGGATATAAATATTCTAAAGCTTTATTAAAATCTGATATAATATGGGATGAACATACAATAAATGAATTATTTGATAAAGGTCCAGATAAAGTGACACCAGGAACTAAAATGCCTATACAAAAAATGAAAAGGTATGAAGATAGGAAAGACTTAATAATTTTTTTAAAAGAATCAACTAACTAAATGATAAAAAGAGGAGACTAAAATGAAAATGGTATTAACAAGCGGATTATTTGGAATAATAATTGGAGTAGGAGCTTACTATATTTTAATGAGCACTGGAATGGATACTGCAAGCGTGATGACCAGCACAAATGTAAGACTATAGAAAGAGTTTTTAAAAAAGAGAATATGATTGAATGAAGATAAAGATATTTTATATAATAAATTTAATAATTTATTTATTATTTTCATTTAGTACTCAAGCTAAAGACGCTTCTAATGTTTGGATTAATGCGCATAAGTCAGTAGTAACTATTCTTCCAACATGGCCAGGTTATGCTAAACCTGGATTTGGAGCTCCATCTGGAACTGCGCCAGCTGGGACAGGATTTTACATATCTATAAAACATAAAAAAAAAACTAGTAATTATATTTTAACTGCAGCACATGTAATACAAAAATCAACTAGTGTAGAAATAAAAAATTATAAAAATAACACAGAAAATGTTGAAATTATATTTAAGGACACTAAGCGTGATATAGCAATATTGAGGTCAAAAACAAAAGGTTTGGCTTTAAATATTTCTATGGAACCAAGTGTTATTGGAAATAAAGTATGTGTTATTGGAAATAGTTTTGGTTTAGGACCAAGCTTATCATGTGGTGTAATATCTGCTAAAAATCGAAAAAATATTGGTTTCAATCAAATTGAAAATTTTATTCAAACAGACGCTGCTGTAAATCCTGGAGATTCAGGAGCACCTTTATTGAATGAAAATGGAAAGTTAGTTGGTATGGTTGATGCTATTTTTACAAAAGAAGCAGATATTGATGCAGGAGTTAATTTTGTTATAGATAACGAATTGATATATGAATTCATTAATAAAAATTTAAATTTAATAAAGTAAAATAATAATGATTAATAAACCTACAAAATTACAGATAGCAAAAGCTGATTTATTAAAAGTTATATATTGTAAAAATAATAATGAAGAAATATCTATAGAAAAAACAAGAGAACGGGTTAATTATAACCAGATTATTAGTAAGATAAATTTACCGTCGACTGCTAATTCAGCAGTTGATGGTTATGGTATTTTAGCTGAAACTTTAAATGAAAATAAAAATATAGAATTTCAAGTAATAGGTGTAGCAAAAGCGGGCCATCCATTAAATGTAACTATAAAAATTAAAGAAGCTGTAGAAATTTATACTGGCGCAAAAATACCTCGAGGTATAGACGCGGTTATTATGCATGAAAAATGTAATAGAATTGGTAATAAAGTAATAATTAAAGAAAATGTAATAAAGAATCAAAATATTCGTCCTATAGGTGAAAATCTCCAAAAAGAAGAAATAGTCATAGTAAAAGGAAAAATAATTAATGCTGCTGATATTGGTCAATTAGCAGCATCTGGTAATAAAATTATAAACGTCTATAAAAAAATAAAAGTATCAGTGATTTCAACTGGAGATGAATTAGTTGATACATCAATAAATATATTAAAAGATGGTCAAATTTATGATTCAAATAGACCAATGTTAATTTCCTTACTAAATGCTAATTATTTAAAAACAATAGACATGGGTATAGTTAAAGATAATAGGAAAGACTTAGCTGTTAGATATGAAGATTGTTTGTCTAAAAGTGATATTGTTATTTCATCTGGAGGAGCATCGGATGGAATTGAAGATCATACGCAGAATGCATTAAGAGATATTGGCGCTAAATGTGTAGTATGGCAATTAGCTATGAAACCCGGAAAACCAATGGCAGTAGGTATAATTAATAAAAAAATAATTTTTTGTTTACCGGGAAATCCAGTTGCAGCTTTTGTCTGTTCAAAGCTATTAATAAAGCCTTTAATAGATAAGCTTGCAGGTGGAATAGACTTAGATCCTTTTACTATAAAGTTGCCATCAGGCTTTGAACACAAAAAAAAACCGGGAAGAGCTGAATACTTAAGAGCCAAAATAGTAAATAAGGATAGTAGTTCTATTATAACGCTTCATGGTAAAAAAGGTGCAGGTGTCATTTCTTCATTAACTGGAGCAGATGGACTTGTTGAAATCCCTTTAGAAAGTGAAAATATTTCAAAAGGAGATATGTTAACATTTATTCCATTTGATCATAGAGGTTTATAATTTTATCAATTAGGAATTAAACTACTATCCATCTTAACGATAACATTGAATGAAATAGAAATTCTTGGAAAATCAGACATATTGGGATGAACCAAATGATGAATAAAAGCAGGCCATAATAATAAATCTCCAGAGTTAGGAAGAACTCTGTGCTCAGGATCAACTTGTTTATCACCTTTAATAGAGTTCATGTTAGCTTGTGGACGTGGATCAAAAAAACTAATAGAGCCAGGATTAAGATCAGATCTATAAACTTCAGCATCAGATTGATCAGGAACATTTATGTAATAAGTTCCTGATAGCCAAGAATGAGGATGATTATGTAAATTATGATAATCACCTTTCATATTAACATTGCCCCAACCTTGGAGTGAATATTTTAATTCGTATGAAATTCCAGATTTTTGAGCATAATCATAAATAGATCGATCTAAACATTGCTTTAACCAGAACATAGCTGGATGATCCATATTTAATATATTTTGAGACATATAGTTTTCAGTCATATTTTCTTGAGCCGTATTATTAGATAAAACTAAATCAGCAATTACTGGATTAGCAGTTTCATGACCTGGAAGCGACATCTCCATAAATTGAGTAGGCCATAGGTCAATAAATTTTGGTTCGCTTGGATTATTATTATTAGCCATTACTTTCTCCTAAACAAAACTCAGTTTTATGAAATATTATATTTGTGAATAATAAAATCTGATATTGAGTTAATATTATTTAAATCGAATGAAGGAATAGAAGATTCAATCTTTATATCAGATGCAATAGCAAATATATTATTATCTTCTTTATATAATAAAGGTTTATTAATATCTGGTCTGTAAACTTCTATTTTAGGAATAGGTTCATTTTTATATCCTTCAACAATAATTATATCACATTGGTTTATTGGTTCTTTTGCAAATATTTCTAACATTTGAAACAAGCTTTTTTCTTCATCTCCATCATTTTCTTGAATAATAGCAAAGCGTTCTTTAGAAGATATTATCATTGGCCTCGCGCCAGCTTGTCTTAAATTAAAAGAATCTTTACCTGGTTTATCAAGTTCAAATTTATGATGAGCATGTTTTAAGGTACCTACCTTTATGCCAATTTTAGTAAAGTTTTCTATTAATTTAGTACATAAAGTAGTTTTTCCTGAACCTGACCAGCCAGCTAATCCAAAAAAAGGAGGTAATTTCCCAAGAATCTGTTGAGCATTTATAAGATCTAGAGGAGAATTTAAATTCGTAAAAGGATCAAATTGTAAATTATTTTTGGTATCAAAATCAACATATGCAATTTTAAGTTTTGAAGTAAAAAGGTCAATTTTTCTGATTCCATCATCAAGTGCATTTTTTAGTTTAAAGTGAAGGTTTGATTTCCATAAAGCAACTACAGGATGATTGTATCCTCTTGACCTAGCAATAATCAAATCAATATCCATTTCCCTATTTTTTACTTCAATCATTCTTTGGGCAAGATCCTTTGGAAGAAATGGAGTGTCACAAGGCAATGTCATGACCCAATCTTTATTTATTATTTGGGCCCAATGTAAAGATGCTAATATTCCTGCTAATGGACCTAGGTGACCTTTAATAGGATCTTTAATAATAGGATATCCAAATTTAGAAAATTTATCAAAATTAGTGTTAACATTTAATGCAATAGGAGCAACTTGTCCTGATACACTTTCTAAAACATAAGATAGAAGAGGGCGGTCTAAAAGAGGGATTAAGGCCTTTTCTTTTCCACCCATTCGTCTACCTTTACCACCTGCTAAAATTACACATGGGACTATTTCATTTAATATTTCCAAATTCATAATACCTTTAGTTATTTAAAGCTCTTTGGGCAGATACAACATCTTCATTTTTTATAGATTTAGTATCTGTATCAAAAATAACCCTTTCAATACCGTTTGCTATAATCATTCTTTTCCCTTTAGCTCTTCCAATCAAAGTTAGTCCAGCCTCTTTAGCTAGTTTAACTCCAGATTCTGTAAAGCCAGATCGTGAAATTAAAATTGGAATACCCATTTGAACTGTTTTTATAACCATTTCAGAAGTAAGTCTTCCCGTAGTATAAAAAATTTTATTATTGGCATCTTCTTTATTTAAAAGCATCCATCCGGCAATCTTATCAACAGCATTATGTCTTCCTACATCTTCAACATAGATAATAGGGCTATCTTCTTTACATAATACACAACCATGAAGAGCGCCTGCTTTTAAGTAAAGGCTAGGTCTGGTATTTACTTTCTTAGATATTGTATATATCCATGAGGTTTTAATTTTTGCCTTTTTATTTAAATTAATAGAAGAGAAATCATCCATAATATCTCCATAAACCGTCCCTACAGCACACCCACTAGTTCTAATTTTCTTTTCCATTTTCTTTTCATAATTTGTTTGTCTTTCGGTACGGATAATAACAACTTGTAAATCTTCATCATAATTAATTTCAGATATAACATCATCTCTCTTAAGCATATTTTGATTTAATAAGTAACCAACAGCCAATAGATCAGGCATATCTCCAAGTGTCATTGCAGTTACAATTTCTTGCTTATTGAGATAAATTGTTAATGGAATTTCTTTTACTACAGGTAATTGAATCTGTTCACCATTTTCATTAATGCAATCAATAGTTTCTGTTAGTTTATCATTATCTAAGTCTGGTGAAATATAAAATTCTTTTTCAATATTCATAATTTTTACCTATAATTTTAAACTTTGTTTTGAAGCAGCCCAGTTTACAAACTCTTTAGATTCTATTGTTAAATGTTCGCATAAATCTAAGTATTTCTGCAAAAGCTCTTTCCCAAAAGAAGTGATTTTTGTTCCTTGATTTCCTGTTTGTTTTTCTAAAATAGGTTGAGGAAATGCTTCTTCAATTGTTTTTAGAAGTAATGTTGCTCTTTTAGAACTCATTCCCATAACTTTTGCAGCAGATCGTATAGATCCTTTTTGAGCAAGGAGATGAAATAACTCCATTTTTCCAGCGCCTATCATATGACCTTGAACATAGATTTTAATTCTTATACCATTATCATTTTCATTAACTAACCTAGGAGGCAATGACGAACGATTTATTTTTATTGATCTATTTTTCATTAACTAATTATAGGATATAATGTTAAAATAAACTAAATATTTTTTATAGAATTGCCTTATGTCTGATTATTTTACAACGGAAGAGCTAGCAGATTTTCTAAGAATTAAATCAAGGAAAGTATATGACTTAGTTTCTAAAGATTTAGTGCCTCATTCAAGAGTGATGGGAAAGTTACTTTTCTCTAAAATTGAAATTTCAAATTGGATATCTGGAAATAAAACGGAAGATATTCATCTTAAATCAGTACCCATTGTTTTGTTAGGAAGTCATGATCCTTTATTAGAGCTAGCAGTAAAAAACTCTAAATCTGGAATAGCAATGTCATTTGATGGAAGTACTCAAGGTATAGAAAGATTTAAATTAAATGAAGGTTTCGTCTCAGGATTACATCTTTATGATAATGATGAAAATATATGGAATGTTCCAATAGTAAAAAAACAATTGTCAGATAAAGCTGTAGTTTTAATTGAATGGGCAAAAAGAGAAAGAGGTTTAATTTTTAAAGAAAATAATAATATTAAAAATATTTCTATAGAAAATTATAAAGGAAAAAGATTAGTAAGAAGGCAAATAGGATCTGGTTCAGAAATATATTTGCAATATATATTGAGGACTTATAATTTAAGCCATGATGATTTTAAAAGAACAGAAATAGCTTACTCTGAAAATGATGCAGTTCATCTAGTTTTATCAGATAAAGCTGACGTTACTCTTGGTTTAAAATCAGAGGCTAAAAAATATCAATTAGGATTTTGTCCAATTATAACAGAAAGATTTGATTTGGTAGTTGATAGAAAATTTTGGTTTGAAAAACCATTTCAAGATTTATTAAATTTTTGTAAAACAAGTCATTTTAAAGAAATAGCATCTAATTTAGATGGTTATAATATTATTGATTTAGGCAAAGTACATTTTAATAGTAACTAGGAATTTAAAATATTCATTTATTGAAGTTAGGTAATAACTTTAACTTTATTTTTTATCTTTTTAGGTGTTAGAGTTTTTATTTTAAACTGATCTTATTAAGGAATCTAATGAAAATTACTAGCGTTGAAACTATTCAGAACAAAAAATATTCAAATATTGTATGGGTTCAAATTCATACAGATGAAGGTCTTGTTGGGTTAGGTGAAACTTTTAGAAATCCTGAAGCGATTGTTGCTTACATTCACGAGACTTGTGCACCATATCTTATTGGACGTGATCCTCGCAGAATAAATGAGCACGCAGATAACTTAATTAATTGGACAGCAAATAGATATATTGGTTATCCAACAAGGTCAGTTGAATATAGAGGAAATTCAGCGGTTGACATAGCTTTATGGGATTTAAAAGCAAAAGCTAGCAATTTAAGTTTAGTTGATATGTTAGGTGGTTTATGTAGGGATAATATTCCAGTTTATAACACTTGTGCTGCTGATGGATATAATTTGAAAGCTAATTCACTGTCTAGATCAGGATCTGAATATAAGACTAATGATCAAAAAAGGCTACAGGATGATTTGACATTACAAATCTCAAATCCAGGAGAGTTAGCTCAAAGTTTGTTAAATGAGGGTATTTCGGCTATGAAAATATGGCCATTTGATGAATTTGCTTTTTTAACTAAAGGTCAAAGAATTTCTTATGAAGATCTAAAAAAAGGACTTAGTCGTATTGAAAAAATACGTAAAGCTGTAGGATCTAAAATTGATATAATGCTTGAGTATCACTCTTTATGGCAATTAGCTCCAGCATTAAAAATTGCAAAACATGTCGATGAATTTGATGTTTTTTGGCATGAAGATCCCATAAATATGGCCCATCTCAAAGATCTTGCAGAGTTTAAAAGTAAAACAATTGCCCCTATTGCAGGCAGCGAAGCTTTAGGAACTGCATTATGGTACCGTGATGCGTTAGCTATCAATGCAATTGACTATATGCATTATGATCTTGGTTGGATTGGAGGAATTACTGAAGCTATAAAAATTGCTGGTTTAGCCCATGCCAATAATAGAATGATGTGTCCACACGATTGTACAGGTCCAGTGGTATGGATAGCAAATTTACACATAAGTCTTGCATTTCCGACAGCTATGATATTAGAAAGTGTTAGAGCATTCTATAATGGTTTTTATCAAAATCTTGTCACTGACCTACCCATAATAGAGAATGGTTTTGCATTTCCTATGAATGGTAATGGCTTAGGAACTGAGTTGAAGGATACTTTATTAAATTCTCCTGATACAATTATTAAAAAAACTACTGTTAATGATTTATGAATAATTTAAAGATTATTAAATTAAAAAATGGAAATACAAGATTAAACTTATTACCTGATTATGGTGGAAAAATAAGCAATTTATCTTTTGATGGATTTGAGATTTTTCGTCCTCTTCCAACTGATAATATTGAATTATTAAAATCATATAAAGGAGGTAATTTTGCGCTTGTTCCTTTTTCAAATCGTATAAAAAATTCACAATTTATGTTTAAAAATAAAATTTATAAACTTAATAAAAGTAATAATGTTGCACCTCACACAATTCATGGTCATGGATATTTATATAAATGGGATGTTATTGAACAAAGCCTCAATAGTGTTTTAATTTCATATAGTCATGAGAACTCTGAATTTGGTTGGCCATGGGCTTATGATGTTAAACAAGAAATTATTTTAGATGATTATACTTGTTCCATAGGATTAACTATATCCAATAGATCTAATTCTGAAATGCCATTTGGTTTTGGATTTCATCCTTTTTTTAATTTTAATGACGATATTAAATTAGAATTTGATGCGGATAAAGAATGGCTTGGTTTTCCAGAAAACTTTCCTACAAAAACACAACCTATTAAAGATAACTTCAATATAAAAAATGGAAAATATTTATGGAAAAAAGAAGAAACAGTAAGTTATGAAGGATTTAAAGGAAAAGTGAAAATACATTGGGTAAATTATAATAAGAAACTTATTTTACAAGCAGATAAAATTTTCAATCATTTAATAGTTCATGTTCCAGAAGGTGCTAACTATTTTTGTGTGGAGCCAGTAAGTCAACCTACAGATGGTTTCAATCTAGTACATAATAGAATTGAGAATATAATTAATAGAAATTTAAAACCGGGGAAAAGTGCAACTGGTATGATTAAAATAAAGTTAATTCAAAAAAATTAATTATAAAAAGGAAATTCAACTCCTTGAACGCCAGGTATACTTAAAGAAAAAATACTGCCCGCAAATGGTTGTTGTTTTTCTGTTCCTTTTGTTATGGCGTTTATACCAATAGAAGTGACATACATTATATCAAGATTTGGACCTCCAAAGGCTACTTTAGTAGGTTTTTCAATAGGCATTTTGATTATCATGTCAATTTTTCCCTTGGGAGTAATCCTTACTAATTCCCAGCCTGAAACGCCAGCCATCCAATAGCAACCGTCTGAATCCACACAACCTCCATCTGGACGGCCATTTAAATTTTTTGTATCAAAAAAAATACGTTTATTAGACCATACAGCATTTTCTAAATCATAATCATAAGCCCAAATAGTTCTTACCCAATATGCACTATCTGACACGTATGCTATTTTTGCATCTGGCGAAAAAGCTAATCCATTAATAATATGAAATCCATCCATAACTTTTTTTACATCTCTAAATTGATCTAAACAATATAAAGTACCTTTTGGTGAATGTTCTATTTCCGGACTTTTAATAGGCATAGTCCCAGCATAAAATCTTCCTTTAAGATCTACAGTCCCATCATTAAATCTATTGCTTAATATATCGCTCTCTGTATCTTTAATTAAAGTAAGTTTTTGGGTTTTTTGGTTAAGTTCAAAAAAACCATCACTTAGAGCTAAAATTGCGTTTCCATCTCTTTTAAGAGCAAAGCAGCCTATTGGTCTTCCTAAATCTAAAGTTTCATTTAGACCATTTTGTGGATTAAAATTGCAAAATAAGCCTTCAGTAATATCAACCCAATATAGTTTCTGATCGATTGTTGACCAAATTGGTCCTTCTCCTAGAGAAGATTTAACGTTTAAAACACAGTCAACTTGTATATTTTTCAAATTATAATCCTAAATATATTTAATTTAATTTGAATTAATTTTCTATTAAATTTGGAAGTGTAAGTGATATTGCAGGTATAAATGTTGTTAGCATCAAGGCAATAAAAATTGCAGAATAAAATGGCCATATAGTTTTAACTACTTTTTCAATTGGAACTTTTCCAATTGCGCAACCAACAAATAAGCAAGCTCCAACTGGTGGTGTACATAGACCAAGGCCTAAATTCATCATTAAGACCATCCCAAATTGAAGAGGGTCCATCCCAAGTGAAATTGCTAAAGGCAAAAATATAGGAGTGCAAATTAAAATTAAAGCTGCCATATCCATTATCATACCTAAAATTAATAACATCACATTAATCATTAAAAGGATAACAATAGGGTTACTTGAAACTCCATTCATAAATGTAATCATTTCAGACGGAACCTGATAATAAGTCAGCATATATCCAAAAGCAGACGCACTTGCTACTAATATCATTACCATTGATGTTGTTTTAACCGAATTGGTAACAGCAATCTTAAACTTTTCCCATGTAAGTGCCCTATATACAAATATAGTTACAAGGAATGCGTACAGGGTTCCAAATGCTCCAGATTCAGTAACTGTAAATATACCAGAGAGAACTCCACCAACTATTATAACTGCCGTAAATAAACCAGGTAATGCAGTAATGAAATGTAAGAATAATGCATAGTAACCAGGAAATATTTCAGACTTATAGCCTCTTTTAACGGCAACTAAATAAGCAGCAAGAGCTAAACAAAGACACATTATAACACCAGGAACAATACCTGATAGAAAAAGCTTTGTAATTGACACTCCCCCTCCCGTTGCTACTGCAAACAAGATCATATTATGGCTTGGAGGTATCATTATACCTGCTATGGAAGAGGTAACAGTAACGTTAACTGCATAATCTTCGTCATACCCTTTTTCTTTCATGACAGGTATTAAAATTGATCCAAGAGCTGAAACATCAGCTACTGCTGATCCTGAAATTCCTCCAAAGAGCATTGAAGCAAATACATTTACGACTCCAAGTCCGCCTCTTACAGCTCCAACTGCAGAAGAGGCAAATCTTACTAATCTTATAGCAATCCCACCATGGAACATTAATTCACCAGCAAATATAAAAAACGGTATAGCTAGTAATGAAAAAACATTAATACCTGAAATAATCCTTTGAAAAGCAATAATTAGAGGCAAACCTTCAAAATAAAAAGCTGAAACAGCTCCAATTCCAAGAGCAAAAGCAACAGGAACACCAATAACAACTCCAAAGGCAAAAATTGCCATCATTATTAATAAGCCCATTGAAATTGTATCCCTATTTAGTTTCTTTTTTAGTTATTATGTCTTTTAGATAATTTAAAATATGTCCCAGTGAAAAAAGAAAAATCAATGCTCCGCATAACATTATCGGAATTGCACGAAGCCCTTCTGGAAGATGAATTAAAGGTATTTGTGTGCTCCATTTAAACACAGCTAATTTATAACTATAAACCATCATTACATAACCAAAAACCATAATCATTATATAGCCTAGTAGATCAAAAACTCTTTGTAAGGGTAAAGGGCATAGAGTTCTAAAAAATGAAACGCTTAAATGCGTTTTTCTATGGATACCAACCGCAGCTCCAATAAATCCAATTAAAACAACAAGTAATAAAGAAACTTGTTCAACCCATGTAGGTGTGGAGTTTAGTATATATCGTCCATATACTAACCAACTGAAAATGACGGTCATGAAAACTATTGCAATACCAGTTATAAGATTGCATATAAAGGCAATTTTATTAAGAATATCAGTATAAAAATCGATTATTTTAGAAGAAGCTTTATTTGTAATAACTGTTCTCCTTATAATCTAAGAAAATCATTGGCCATTCTAGATTTAGAATGGCCAACAGGTTTTTTTATTTAGTATTTTTTATTAAATCAACCAAAGGAATAAGGTTAGGATTAGCTGCTAAATATTTTGTATGAACTGGTTTCATAGCGTCCATGAAAGCTTTTTTATTTGGAATTTCGTTAAATTTTACTCCAGCTTTCATTACTTTATCACGACTTGAAATAGCTCTTTTTTTCCATAATTCTCTTTGTAAGACAGCAGATTCTCTTGCTGCATCTTTTACAGCTTTTTTATTCTTTGCTGATAAGTTATTATAAACTTTATCATTAATACACACACATTCTGGGATAATTAAATGTTGAGATAGTGAGTAATACTGTGCTACTTCAAAATGTCCTGTTGCTTCGTATGATGGCCAGTTATTCTCCGCCCCATCAACAACTCCAGTTTTTAAAGATTGAAATACTTCTGAAAAAGCCATAGGTGAAGGATTCCCTCCTAAGGCTGAAATCATTCCTGAATAAAGATCATTATTCATTACACGCACCTTTAACCCTTTGACATCAGAAGGTTTCATAATTGGTTTTTTAGAGTTATAAAATGAACGAGCACCAGAATCGTACCAAGCTAGAGCTATTATTCCAATTTTTGCCATGCCAGCACTAATTTTATCTCCGGCGGCGCCATCAAGCGCTCTATGCATATGACCCATATCTTTGAAAATAAAAGGAAGGGAAACTACATTTGCTTCAGCAGCCATTGGCCCTATTGGCCCAAGATTAAAATTACCTATTGCTAATCCACCAACTCTAACTTGCTCAATTGCATCAGGTTGATTGCCTAATACACCTGAATGAAACATTTTTAGAGTGATTTCTCCTCCAGTTTTTTGCTTAACTAATTCACCAAACTTATCCATAGCCACAGTGTTAGGATATCCAGGCTTATGAATATTCCATCCACGCCATTCTTCAGCGACTGAAGTCATTGATAAAGTTGAAGCAAATGCTACGGTAGAAATACCTAGTATTATATTTTTTAAATTTTTCATTATAACTCCCCACATAATTGAAATATTATTTTTTATTGTTAGATATAAGATCCAACATTAAATATGTTGCATTGGTATTGTTTAGAGAGTCAATCTTTTTGTTAACAAATTAACTAAATTTAAAAAATAGTTTATCTGAAGATGTATATATTTTTAATTTAATTAAATGCAATTTGAACTTTCATGCTATTTTTATTTTTATCTAGTGCTATTCCAAAACCTTTTTCAGCATCAGTCAGGGGAATAGTATGAGTGATTAAAGGTTGAACATTAATTAATTTTTTTTGCATCATATGTACGGCTAATTTAAATTCGGAATGAAATCTAAAAGAACCTTTTAAATTCAGTTCTTTTGTAGTTACTGTAACTAATGGTATTGAAATATCTCCACCTAGTCCAAGTTGTATCAACGTTCCCTTCGGTTTAAGAGATCTAATAGCATCTGTGATTCCCGATTCAGACCCTGAGCACTCAAGCGCTACATCAAAGTAACCTTTTTCTAATTGAAATTTACTTAAATCATTAGAGTTTGTTATGCTATTTATTATATTGTCTGCCCCAACTAATTTTGAGTAAGACAAAGCATTATCCGAAATATCTGTAACTATTATTTCTGCTGCTCCAGCCCTTCTCGTAGCAAGAACACAAAGTGTTCCTATAGGCCCTGATCCTGTTATTAGAACTTTTTTACCAAATATATTTCCAGCTTGTTTTATTGCATGAAGGCATACAGAAAGAGGCTCTGCCATTGCAGCTTCGCCTGGTGTTAGGCCGTCTGCTGGAATACACTGGTAATCTTCAGCTATCAAAGTTTCTCTGAATGCTCCTTGAATATGAGGAAAGGGCATAGCAGACCCATAAAATTTCATATTGAGGCAATGATTCTGAGAGCCTTCTAGGCAATATGAACAATTATTGCATGGTCTTGATGGTGAGACTGATACTAACTGTCCAATTTTAAGATTATTAACATTAGATCCTATTTTAGTAATATAACCTGATACTTCATGACCAAGTATCATTGGTTCTTTTAATTTAATTTCTCCAAAGCCGCCATGTTTATAATAATGAAGATCTGTGCCGCAGATCCCACCTATTGCCAAAGAAATTTCAACTTGATTAGGTGATATACTTTCTAAAGGGTAATCTTCAATTCTCAGATCCATCGCAGAATGAATTAATATAGATTTCATTATTATTCCCCTTTTGAAATGTAGTTTATTAAATTTTAAAATAAATTTTTGAAAGAAAATTAGCAATATTTTTATTAATTATATATATTTTTATTTCAGTTAAATGGGAGATTGAAATGAATGTTGGAATAGAATTATTTAATTTAAAGGGCAAAAGAGCTCTTATAACTGGATCATCTCAGGGAATAGGGTTTGCTCTAGCTCGTGGCTTAAATCAAGCAGGTGCTAATATAATTCTAAATGGGAGAAATAAAGAAAAATTAGAGATTGCAGCCCAAAAATTAAGTGGTAAAGGAGAAATTCATCAATTATGTTTTGATGTAACTGATCATAAAGAAACAAAAGATGTAATTGATAACTATGAAAATCAGTTTGGGGCAATTGATATTTTAATTAATAATGCTGGAATGCAGCATAGAACGCCGCTTGAAGATTTTCCACCAGAAATGTTTGAACAACTATTGAGAACTAATGTCAGTTCAGTTTTTAATGTTAGCCAGGCGATAGTTAAGCATATGATAAAAAGAGGATCAGGAAAAATTATCAATATAGCAAGTGCTCAAACTTTATTAGCAAGGCCTGGTATAGCTCCTTATACGGCTACCAAGGGTGCGGTTGGTAATTTAACAAAAGGAATGGCAACCGATTGGGCAAAATATGGGCTTCAATGTAATGCTATAGCACCTGGCTATTTTGATACTCCATTAAACGCAGCTCTTGTTTCAGATAAAGAATTCACATCTTGGTTAGAAAAGAGAACTCCTGCAGGTCGCTGGGGTGAAGTTGAGGAACTTGTAGGAGCTTGTATTTTTTTAAGCTCTAGTGCATCAAACTTTGTTAATGGACATACCTTATATGTGGATGGAGGAATTACAGCTTCATTATAATAGATAATTCTTCAATATTTTATTTTTTTATAAACTATGAAATTTATAATAGTCATTTTAATTAAGTATCAATTAGATAATAATTCTTTTGATTAAATAAATAGCGTTGAATTTTCTTTATTTTAATATAAAATAAAAGAATAAAAAGAAATTTATTCTTATTTTGGGAGTTGTTATGATAGATAATATTGACCAAAAGATACTTGCTCTTATTCAAAAAAATGCAAGTCTTCCTCTTTCTGAAATTTCTAAGCGAGTTGGTATATCTCCAACTCCATGCTGGAATAGAATAAAAAAAATGGAAGAACGAGGTGTGATTTCTGCAAGAACTATAGTGCTGAATAGAAAGGCAATAAATTTACCTATACTTGTTTTCTTATCAATAAGAGTTAGCCATCATTCTGGAGATTGGATTTCCAAGTTTCAAGAAATTGTTGATAAATACGAAGAAATCATTGAGACACATAGGTTAACAGGTTCAGATGCTGACTATCTATTAAAGATTGTAGCTTCTAGCATCGAAGAGTATGACCACTTTCAACAAAAGTTAATTGGAGAGTTGGAGTTCACAAAAATGTCTTCAAGTATTTCACTTCAAGAAATGAAAGCTTCACATATTTTGCCATTAAAGCAGTGTAATATTGCTTAATTGGCATTAGGAAAAAAAAGATACTGATTTCCTATTTTAAATTGTCTAATTGTATCTTGTCCTTTTTTTGAGAGAAGCCAGTTAATAAATATTTTAGCATTTTTAACTTTTACATTGGAACATTTTAAAGGATTTACCATTGTAATTCCATATTGATTAAATAGGCGTTTATTTTCTTCTACTATTATATACAAATCTGATTTATTTTGAAAATTAATCCAAGTTGCTCTATCGGCAAGGGTATAAGCTCCCATTCCAGCTGCTAAATTTAGTGTCGCTCCCATGCCTGAGCCTGTTTCTCTATACCATTCTCCTGAAAATTCAGTTGGGTCTAAATTGGCTGTTTCCCATAAGCTTTTTTCTTTAAGGTGAGTGCCTGATTCATCCCCTCTTGATGAAAATAGAGCCTGGCTATTATAAATTTTGGTGAAAGCTGTAATTGGATTATCTTTTTTATTTATTCCTGCAGGATTTTCTTTAGGTCCTACAATAATAAAATCGTTATACATTAAATTGTATCGCTTTGTTCCAAAGCCCTTTTTTACAAAGTCCAATTCTCTTTTTTTAGCATGTACTATGATAACGTCAGCATCACAATTAGCTGCATTTTTTAGCGCTGCTCCAGTTCCAACTGAAACAACGTGAGCTGTAATGCTTGTTTCCTCCTTAATAATAGGAAGAATATAGTCGTAAAATCCTGAATTATATGTCGATGTAGTTGATTGAACAATTATTGAATTGTCTGCTATTGTATTTTTGGCAAATAAAAAAATACAGAAAATAAAAATATAAAATTTTATCATGAGCTTCTCAAAAGCAATTATAAAATATTGTAATTTAATATTATATATGTAAAATAAACATAATAATGCATATATAAACACAATTAATCAAGAATAATATGAATATTTTACTAGAAGCCTTTAAACAATCATTTGATTTAGTGCTTATGCTTGATAGAGACTTGTTCGAAATATTATTTCTTTCACTAAAAGTTAGTTTCGTTTCTTTATTTTTTTCTTGCTTGATTGGTTTACCTTTAGGAACTTTCCTCGCTATCAAGAATTTTTGGTTTCGAGATAATATTTTAATTATATTTAATACATTGATGGGCTTGCCTCCTGTAGTAGTAGGCTTAATTGTATATTTAATTATTTCAAGATCTGGACCATTGGGTTGGTTAGGTATTTTATACACGCCCACTGCAATGATAATAGCGCAAATGATATTAATCATTCCTATTATAGTTTCATTATCAGCTCAGGCGATTGAAGAAGTTCATCTAGAATATAAGCATCTTTTTTTATCTTTAGTCGTACCTTCTCATAAAGCTATAAAAGCCTATCTTTTTGATGCTAGATACTCAATTTTAACAGTTATGCTAGCTGGTTTTGGGAGAGCTATTTCAGAAGTTGGAGCTGTTATAATTGTAGGGGGGAATATTGATCATCTAACTAGAGTTATGACAACTTCTATAGCTTTGGAAACATCTAAAGGTAACTTATCTCTTGCATTAGCTCTGGGTATAATACTTTTATCAATTGCTTTAACCGTAAATTTTTTATTAATCCGTTTAAAAATAAGAGCTAAACGGAGAATGTATGTTTAAAAAAAATATAAAGAATGAACTAAAAATAAGTCCAATAAAAATTAAAAATATATCAATTTTATTGAATGATAGAATTATTTTAAGGAATATAAATTGTCAAATCAATGATAAATCTATAACCGCAATATTGGGACCAAATGGTGCTGGAAAAAGTTTATTATTACAAACAATAAATGGTTTAACTCCTATTTTAAACGGTGAGATAACTTATAATCTAAGGCAACTTGACGATAATATAAGAAAACAACAAGCTATGGTTTTTCAAAGTCCAACCTTATTAAGAAGAACTGTTTTAGGAAATATGGAGTTTGTGAATAGTATTAATAAAAATACTAATATGTTAGATGTAGAGAGTATTTTAAAGAAAGTTGGTTTAGAGGCTTTTAATAACAAACCTGCAAGATTATTGTCTGGTGGTGAAAAGCAAAGATTATCTCTAGCAAGGGCTTTGTTAATTCAACCAAAGTTATTACTTCTTGATGAACCTACGGCAAACCTAGATCCCTACTCTTTAAAATTAATTGAAGATTTAATATCAGAAGAAAATTCTAAAGGAACAACAATCATATTAACTACTCATGATATGTCTCAGGCTAAAAGATTAGCTTCTGATATTATATTTATTAATAAAGGTGAAATATTAGAACAAACTCAAGCTAAAATATTCTTTAAAGAACCTCAAACAATAGAGGCTAAAAGATATCTTACTGGAGAGATACTTTTATAATCTTATTCAACTAAAATTGTTTCAGCTAAATTTGACCAGTATTCTGCACCAATAGGAAGCAATTCATCATTAAAATCATAATATGCACTATGCAATTTTTCTGACTTTGTGCCTGCCCCTAACCAAATATATGCCCCTGGTTTCTCCTGAAGCATATATGAAAAATCTTCTGAAGTCATGGTAGGCTTCTCTTCTGTATTTAATGTATTGCTTCCAAAAGTATCTTCAAATACTTTTGAAGCAAAATCGGCGCTGGTTTTGTCATTAATAGTTGCAGGATAGCCAGGTCTTATTTCTAAATTAACTGTACAGTTATTTATAGCGCAAGCACTCTCAGCAATTTTCTTAATTTTTTGAAGCATTTCATCTCTAGTAGTTTTATTTGCTGACCTAAGTGTTCCGCCAATGGTTACGGTATCAGGTATTACATTAAATGCAGAACCACCTTGAATTTTTGTTAAAGAGAGAACTGACTGATCAAATGGATCTAGTTGCCTTGAAATAGAAGTTTGTAGAGCAGTTATAGTTAATCCAGCGGATACAATAGGATCATTTGAAAATTGAGGTTGAGCCGCATGCCCACCTTTGCCTTCAATTGTTAAAAGAATGATATCACCGCTAGCCATCGCAAATCCTCGATGAATAACAGCTTGCCCAACTGGAACACCTGGCCAGTTATGAATACCCCAGACACTATCAATATTAAATTTTTTGAAAAGACCATCTTTTATCATAGACTTAGCACCAGCATTACCTCCTTCTTCTGCAGGTTGAAATATACAATAAACAGTCCCAAAAAAATTTCTTGTTGCAGCTAAATACTTTGCAGCCCCTAGTAACATTGTTGAGTGACCGTCATGACCACAAGCGTGCATTTTACCTTCATTCCTAGAGGAGTATGAAAGATTTGTTTTTTCAGTCATTGGTAGGGCATCCATGTCGGCTCTAATACCTATTGACTTATTATTATCTCTTTTATCTTTACCATGAATAATTCCAACAATTCCAGTTCCTCCAAAACCTCGATGAACTTCAATGCCAAATTCATTTAGTTTTTTTGCTATGAAGTCAGAAGTATTTTTTTCTTCATAAGCTATTTCAGGGTTTTGATGAATGTGATGTCTCCATTGTTTCATTTCAGGAACAAAGGTTTGAATTTTTTTACTAATAATCATGTTTTTAAATACAATAGTTCTATGATAAAGTTAAAATAAAATAATTTTCTGTTTGATTATTCTAACCTCTATGTAGAAAAAAGGTCAAATAATTACTGGTATTTAAGTGATTTATTCTTTTTTAATTACAGCTATTTTAAATTGAAAAAATTTAAATAATTAAGGAAAAAAACACGTGAGTTATAAAAAAGTTTTAGAGCAACTACCTGAATTAGAACTGTTTCATGATACAGAGCTGAATTTAACTATGTCTTATAGATATAGAAAAGAAGATAATAATATACCAATATTATTTTTACATGGCTTCAATGGTAATAGTAAAAGTTGGGCATATCAATTCAACTTTTTTAAAAACAAGAGATCTGTCATAGCTATTGATGCACCTGGGTTTGGTCAGTCCAGTCCAGCTGTGCTTAATATGGAAGTAATTGCAGACATAGTTTTTCGATTATTAAAAGCTATGAATATAAATTCATGCCAAGTTGTAGGACATTCTATGGGAGGGATGTTAGCTCAAATAATTAGTTCTAAATATAATAAGTTAGTTAAAGAACTAGTTCTTTCATGTACTTTTAAAGGCTATGGAATGTCAGAAGCAGTTCCCCTAATGGGTTCGTATAGCAAAAGAATATTAGAAAGAACCCAAATGTCAGATGAAGAGTATGGAAAACTTCGTGTTAGAGAAATGTTACCTAGTTTAAAAGAAGAAGAAACATTTAATTTTTTAGCAAGCATTAGTGGAGAAATATCAGAAGGATCAATTAAATCTGGAGGTCTTGCAATGCAGCTTTTAGATACAACTAAATATTTATCAAATATTAAGCAAAAATGTTTAATAATAAAAGCGTCTGATGATAAGGTTGTGTCTAAAGAAAGATCTTTATCTTTAGAAGAAGAAATACCTCATGCTGAAATAAAAGAATTATCAAATGTTGGACATGCTCCATATTGCGAAGATATATTTGCATTTAATAATATATTAGAAAAGTTTTTATAAATAATGAATGCTTTTTCAAGTCGACCATTTTTATATTACTTTATGAGTAATACAATTGCTCTCTTGGGCATATGGATCCAAAAAATAGGAGTGGGGTGGCTTACTTGGGAGATAACAGAATCAACTTTTTGGACTAGTTTTGTTACACTAGCTTTAATGGCTCCAGCAGGAATTTTAGGTCCTTTTTTTGCTGTATTAGCTGAAAAATGGGATATGAGAAAAGCTAGTCTCACATTAAAGATACTAATGTTTTTAGTAGGAGTATTAATTTGGTATATACAATTTATTGATGCGCATACATTATTTTCTTTAGCATTTTTATCTATTCTTCAAGGCTTATTGAGCGCTTGTTATCATCCAGTAAGACTAGTATTTGTTTCAGTTGTTGTGCCACGTAAATTATTGGCAAGTGCAATAGGTCTTAATTCAGCATCCTTTAATTCTTCTAGGGTTATAGGGCCAGCTCTTGCTGGACTTTCAATTGCCTTCTTTGATCTTCAGACTACTTTTTTTATTGCAATGTTAGCTTATATACCCTTAATACCTGTCCTCATATACATGCCATTAAGACCTAGAAAAATATCTCCTAAAAGTACTAATAATTATTTTGACCGCCTCATTGAAGGAGGAAGAATTGCGCTAAATACACCAATCATCTTTAAAGGTTTATTTATAGTTTTAATCAACGCTTTTTTTGTAAGAGGAATGCTTGAAATTCAACCAACTATTGCTGGTGAAATATTGAATGCGAGTAGTACAAGTTTGTCTTTAATTACTGCAACAGCTGGTGTTGGTGCTTTGTTAGCCTCTATATGGATTGGTATAAGTAAAAATGACGGTACGAAAAGAATTAAGTCATTAGTACCAATGCTTTTTATAGGTTTAATAGTTAGTTCAATAATAGCTTTAACTAGTAATTTATTTATTATGTCATTTTTATTTATTTTTATTGGGTTTAGCACAACAACGGTTGGAATTGGTACGCAAACAATTATTCAATTAGAGGTTGATGATCTATATAGAGCAAGAGTATTAACATGGTGGTCAAGTACTTCTTTTGGGGCATTAACAATTGGAGGAGTTCTTTTAGGATCTATAGGGGAGTTTATACCATTGAGCTATGCGATGTTTACAATGCCTATTATGGGTTTTTTAATATTTAAATTAGTTGTATTCTATAAATTTAAAAATAATTTTATATAATTTCTTTTATTTTAGATTCTCTTCTAAAAATATAAATTCCTGAAATTGTTATTATTATTCCTCCCGCTATAGTTGCAAACACTGGAGAAGAATTCCAAACAATATAATCAAATATTATAGCCCAAATAATTCCTGTATAATTAAAAGGACTAACGATTGATGCAGGTGCCTTTTGTAATGCGTATGTCATAAGTAACTGAGTTAAAAAAGCTGATACTCCAAGTCCAAAGAATAATAAAATGACTTGAAAAGAAGGCTCTTTCCATAGAAATGGTTGGAAAAAGGAGGTTACTATGACGCTAACTAACATAAAATAGAATACAGTTTTTACAGGATGTTCAGTTGAACCTAATAATCTTAAAAAAATAATAGTAATGGACCACATCAAAGTTCCAATTAAAGCATAAATTAAAGCAACTTCAATTTGACCAGAAGGATTAATTGCTATTATTACTCCTATGAACCCAACTGAAATTGCAAGCCATCTTCGCCAACCAATTATTTCTTTAAGAAAAATAATTGCTAAAATACATGAAAAAATTGGAACAGCTTGAGAAATAACAGTGACATCGGCTAGTGGAAGTCTTTGGTAAGCAAGGAAAAACATTATATTTCCTATAAGTCCTGCAATACCTCGGAAAAAATGTAAGATAGGCTTCTTTGTTTTTAAGAAATTTAATCCTCCCAATTTATAAATTAAGGGAGTTAAAAAAATTAAAACAACAACAGCTCTAGCAAAAGTAATTTGGGCTGGATGGTACTCAATACCTATTAATTTTGCTTGAGCACTCATTATAGTAACGCACAGAACTGCAAAAAGCATAGCAACTATAGCTTTAAAGTTATTGGATTTTTTCTGAAACCAATTTATCAAATATAATGTCCAATTTAAAAATGTTTTTATTCAAGTTTTTTATTTATAGATAGTGAAGAAGGAGTTTTTAAAAAAAGTATAGTTATTATTGCTATGATTATTGGATATAAAGATAGATATCTAATTGTCATTAGAGAGTTTCCAATATAATCAATCGCGAAACCAACTGGTAATGGGCCTAAAGATGCTCCAACAACTCCGATCATTTGTCCTGTTCCTTGAATACTTCCTATATATTTTCTACCAAAATACCTAGGCCAAATATAGCCAAACATAGTCATGCTTATAGCATTGTTAACACCAAAAATAATAGCGTATAACACAGCATAAAATTCGTTATTTACAAAGGTAATAGATAGTAGAGAAATAGAATTGATCATAAGGCCTAAAGCTAATACGTACCTTGTTGGACAGTTATCAAATAATTTCCCTACAAATGGCATAAATAAGACCATTGAAATTGCAGAAATAGAAAAAACACCTGCTGCAAAATCACTCGTAATTCCTTGACTTGTTAAAATTGTCACTTGATAAAAATGAAGTGTTGTTACTAACATCGCCATCCCAAACCACATAGCTCCTAGGATATAAAAAGATCTCTCTTTCATAGCTTCTGTTAAATTTAACCCTTCAATTTCTTCTTCTTTATTTTTATCATCTGCAGACTTAATTATTCCATCTGGTTTTAATCCAACTGTTTCAGGAGCGTTCCAAGCTAAAATATACAACGCAGGAACCATAATTGCCCATGTTGATAAGCCTAAAATAACCCAAGCATACTTCCAACCAAATTGGTCAATTAATAGTTGTGATAGAGGGGGGTGGATAGCCATTGAAACCCCAAAACCAAGAGCCATTATACTCAAAGCAAAACCTCTTTTATTATCAAACCATTGTGAGACCATATTTGCACAGCCAAGCATTAAAGAACCTTGTCCAAAGAATCTTAAAAAACCAAACCCAACAGTTAGCATTAAAAAATTTGATGCTGCACCAAAAAAAATACAAGAGAATCCTAGTATTATACTTATAATAATTAGACTTAACCTTGAGCCATATTTATCAATAAGTTTTCCCATATGTGGAAGCAAGAACGCTGCAATTAAGGTAGCTAATCCATACGCAGATGCGATTGAAGTAGTTGACATTGCCAAGTCTTTACTAATGGGGCCAACAAAAACACTAAAAGTATGTGATTGGCCGGGGCCACTTGAAAAAATACCAAGATTTGCAACTCCAACAATAATCCAACCATAAAAAAATTTATTATTAAAATAATTAAAAATATTTTCACGCATATTCAATCAGACCAATAAATTACAGAATTAGCATACAATATTAATGTATATGTTAATTAAAATAAAATAAACATAGTATTTTATTTCTTTAGGGCTGCAACGTACATATCTAGAGCTTCAATTAAAGTTCGATTAACATTGACTGTTTCTCTAGTTTCTTTAGCAATTGGTGTTTTGTCAGCTAAATCCATTATTTCAGCAGAACCTATATGAAATTTTGGTGTAATACCAATTTCAGAAAAGGTGTCAGCAATTTCTAACATTTCACCTTTCCAGCGGGCCGCATCTAACGGTATTCGAGGAACCATTCGTTCCATTGCTACTAGCATATCTGGCTTACTATATTGTAACTCTTCAAAATACTCAGATGATAAATTCAATTTATGAGCGGCTGTCAATACGGCAGCATGTAGGGCAAATGTTCCCTTGGTGGCGCTTGCATAGATCATTTTCATAGCAGATGCTTTACCAATTTTTTTCCCAAGATCTTTTATAATAAACCCGTGTCCATCAAGTATTTTAACAGGATTAGTATTTGGACCTGAAACAAAAAGACGAGTATTACCTTTTTCAATAATTGGGTTGAGACCAATAATTCCAGCATCAATAAAGTTACAAAAATTAGATGCTATTGTTTCATTAATTTTATTAGCAGTTTTGGGAGATATAGCATTACAGTCCACGTAAGTTATATTTTTTTTTAACTCTAGGATTACATCATTAACAATCCTTGATTGTTCTAATGCTTTTTCTGGAGGTAGAATTGAAAGAATAATATCAGCTGATTTAACAACATTATGAATAGTTTCAACATCTTCTATTCCGGCAGATTTCGCCAATTTTTTAGTTCTTGCACTTCTATCATTAAGGCAAGATATAACTTTGAAGTCGTGATTTACAAATGCTTTTCCACACCCATGTCCCATATCCCCAGGCATTAAAATACCAATAGTTGGTTTAGCCATTAATTCACCATATTATCTCTAGATTATTAAAAAATTATTTACTCATCGGTCCGCCATTTTTTTCCCAGTTACCAATTCCACCAACGTTTAAAACATTACTGTAACCCATCTCTTTAAGAGTTTTACCGGCTAATGCAGCTTGCCCTCCAACACCACAAATTAGAATTATTTCGACATCCTTTTGAAGGATTTTATTATATAATGGTGTAGCTTCGTCAGCCACAAATTCTATTAAACCTCTTGGAATTGTTAATCCTCCAAGAATAGTACCAGTCTTCGCAATATCAGCACTATCTCTTACATCTATAAAAATAGATGACTTTGTTTTATGTTTTTGTATAGCTTCAATTACGTCTATTTTCATAACTATTTGATTTGCTTCTTGAAGATAATTTTGAGCTGTTTTCATTTTTTCCTCTTTTAAAAATTAATTTAATAAGCCTTTAAATTCAGGTTCTGAGACTGAAACGGTCATCCAGCATTTTTTACATTTTTTATTTAGATTAGCTTTTTCTAAAATCCAATTAAGATTATACCTTTTATTATTTTTAGCATCTACTTCAACTGAGAATTTAGCAATATTCTTTTCTTCCGATAGTAATTTAACCCTAAATTTAAATGAGTTTAAGAGTATATTATATGAAGTGTCGGATATCATAGAAGTGAAATTACTAAATGGACCAGTAAATTTTTTGTTTTTAGGGTGAGCAAATAACCAACATTGAAATATTCCTTGATTTTTTGAAACAGAATTTGACTGTAATGAAGTCATTTGAATTTCAACAACTTCTGTTGCAGAATAAAGATCATTTGGTAATATATCGCTGAACGCTATATTATTTTTTAAAATCAACAATGAGAACAATACGAAGAATAAATATTTCATTAGCAACCTATATAATTCTAGTTATGTTATATAATCTTATCATATATCTAATACAGGAGATTTCAATTGCAACCTCAAAAAAATTACTTTTACTTTAGAATTAAGATTATTGTATTTGCTCTAGCTTTTTTATTTAATTACCCAGTCTATGCTGCTGGATCAGATTCAGATAACAGTGGCGCAAACATATCTAAATCAAGTTATTATTATGATGCTTTAAAACTAATTAAAAATAAATCCTTTAAACTTGCTATTGAAAACTTAAATAAAGCAGAAAAAAATTCAAAAATTGACCCAGATATTTACAATTACTTAGGATTTTCTTATAGGAAAATGGGTAATATGAAATTAGCATCTTTTAACTATGAAAAAGCTTTAAATATTGATCCCAAACATAAAGGCGCTTTAGAATATCAAGGAGAAATGTTTATCACTTTAGGACAATTAGATAAAGCAAAAGCAAATTTAAAAAAATTAAATAGTATATGTTTTTTAGGATGTAGTGAAGAAACAACATTAAAAAACTCAATTGAAAAGTCACAAAAAGGAATAAAGAATAACTATTAATATAATTCTGTAGATTTTAATATGAAGGAGCTTAAAATGAACTCATTTGATGAATTATCTATCAAGGAGATAGTCAATGAAGTGCCAGATGGTTGTCTTTTAGGAGTGCCTGCTGATTATTCAGGAGTGCCAATGCAATTTACTAAAGAATTAATTAAAAAGGGTGTTAGAAATCTAAAATTATATTGCCTTCCTTTGACATCAATCCAAGGTGATATGCTAATCGGCAGTGGATGTGTTGCAGAAATTGAAGCCGCCGCCGTTACCTTAGGCGAGTTTGGATTAGCTCCAAGATTTTCAGAAGCTATAGAGGGAAATAGTTTAGTGATGAAAGATTCAACTTGTCCAGCCTTACATGCTCAGTTACAAGCCACTGAAAAATCTGTGCCTTTTATGCCTTTAAGAGGAGTTTTAGGTTCAGATATTCAAAAATATAGAAAAGATTGGCAAGTAATTTGGAACCCAATGAATTCATCCGGAATAAAAGATGAGCCAATTTTGCTTTTACCCGCAGTTCAATTAGATGTTTTTGTATTTCATGCTGCTTGTGCAGATAAAAATGGGAATATCCAAATCGGGAGAAGACGCGAGCTAGCAACTTTAGCTCATGCGTCCAAAAAAGTTTTTGTTACCGTAGAAAAGATTTTAGACGAAGACTTTTTTGAAAATGAGCTTTTAGCTGCATCATGTCTTCCTGCTTTGTATATAGATGGAATAGCCATAGCAAAAAACGGTGCGTGGCCTTGTGCTCTTCCTGGAGTTTACTCTGCTGATAATAAAGAAATGAAAAATTATTCTTTAGCAGCTAAAACAAAAAATGGATTTGATGATTATATGAAACTCTCTTTATCTACATAATTTAAGGAATAAATTAATGATAGAAGATATTAAAAGAGAAGAACTATTAATTAGTCAATTAGCAGACTTACTTATTAATGATAAACACGTGGCAGTTGGAGCAGCGTCTCCTATACCTGGGGCTGCAGCTCTTTTGGCAAAAGAGGAAGCTAAATTTAAAAATAAAAGATTAAGGGTAACTATTTTACATTCTAATAAGTATAATAACTTTACTGACGGTGCCAGAGAGCTTTTTGACTGTGCTGCACAAGGAAGGATTGATACTTTTTTTTTAGGTGGGGTGCAAATTGATGGTCAAGCTAATATTAACCTTGTTGGAACAGGTGAATATCCAAAATTAAAAAAAAGATTTCCTGGATCCTTTGGTTCTGCCTTAATGTATTTTGTCGTTCCTCAAATAATTTTATTTAGAGAAGAGCATTCGCCGAGGACATTAGTTAATAAAGTTGATTTTATTTCTGCGCCTGGAATATCAGATGATAATGTTTATAGACCAGGAGGACCTAAATATTTATTGACTAATAGAGCATTATTTAAGTTTAATAAAAAATTTAAAAAATTCTCTCTTTTAAACCTTAATCATAATGAAACAATTGAAAGTATTGTTGATTTAACAGGATTTAAATTTGATATTGATGAAAACATATCTGAAATGAATAAACCTGATAATACAAGAATAGATATTTTAAGAAATCAAATAGCTCCAATGGTAGCTGAGTTTTATCCAGAATTTACTAAAAAAATCTGGAACATTTAAAATTAAATAAAATTTTTAATTTTTATTCTTTCGATTTTCAATTAAATTTTGAACAACATTTGGGTCAGCTAATGTGGATACGTCTCCAAGTTGAGTATGTTCATTAGATGCAATTTTCCTTAAAATTCGACGCATGATTTTACCTGATCTAGTTTTTGGAAGACCAGGTGCAAATTGTATTAAGTCAGGAGTAGCAATTGGCCCTATTTCTTTTCTAACCCACTTTTTTAATTCATCTAATAATTCTATATCACTAACGTATGATTTACATTCTTTTAAACAAACAGTATTTATTTTATGGATCATTTCTGATATTTTTGTTTTAAATTGGTCTTCTGAATTGAAGGTTATTTTATTCATTGAACTTTTATCAATAGTTATTTCTATATATCCTTTACCTGTTTCTTTATCTTCCTGATAAATATCTACGACGCAAAAACATCCACTTTTTATCTTTATATGAAATGTTACCGTATTTTTTCGTTGATTATAATGAATAGTATCTACTTCTGGTAATAGTTCTATACCAGATTTCCATTCTTTAAACTGTGACAATGTTACGTTTTTTACAGATTCTTTATAAATTTTGTATCTATTATTGATAAATTTATCACTATGATACATGGAAACAGGTATATCATCTGATAAATCTATATTGTTAAATAGTGTTTTAATATCTAT
>ENA-OSJC01000760-OSJC01000760.1-marine-metagenome-genome-assembly--contig:-NODE-760-length-29674-cov-20.001993_pt1 | contig 29674 bp, 40 predicted proteins | sample MGYA00237885_ERZ534234 | MGnify/ENA primary metagenome ERZ534234 (study PRJEB26413, sample SAMN06343907) | marine metagenome | isolation source: coastal waters | place: Atlantic Ocean: West Antarctic... | reverse complement strand
AAAGCATTACCATCGTTGTCTACCGTTGGGCCTGTGCCACTACCTGAGTATCCAGTTTTGCTTCCAAGATACTTATCATCGAAGGAATCAAAGGCAGCAGCAGCCGCAGCAGCAGAGTCAGCAGAAGCCGTTGCAGATCCCGCAGCAGCAGACGCAGATCCAGCAGCAGCAGTTGCGTTCGCTGGGGCGCTTTGAATCGCAGCAAGGTTGTCAGTGACGTTTTGAAGGTTCGTTGTCTGACCTGCCACAGTGTTAATGTTTGTACTGTTACCGGCAACCGAAGAAATGTTTGCGGTGTCACCAGCCACAGTGGTGACGTTGGCTGAGATACCAGCTACAGTCGTGATGTTGCCAGAGATACCCGCCAAAGTATTCATGTTGTTGACGTTGCCAGATGTCCCCAGGGTGTTCATGTCAGAGACGACATCAGCAGTACCTAGAGTGTTTAGATCCGATACAGCATCAGCAGTACCAAGTCTTCCGATCTCAGTTGCCTTACCTGCTACAGCGTTGATCTCAGTAGTATCACCGGCAACCGTATTAATGTTTGTAGAGTTTCCAGCTACAGAGTTGATGTTCGTTGTATTGCCAGCAACCGTAGTTACGTTTCCACTAATGCCAGCCACAGTTGTGACGTTGCTATCTATACCGGCAACAGTGTTAATGTTAGTCGCATTTCCAGCAACAGAGGTTACGTTGCCAGAGATACCCGCAACCGTAGTTACATTGCCCGACACACCGGATACCGTAGTAACATTTGCGCGGATCGTGTTGACGTTTGTAATCGCGTCAGTCGCAACCGTACCATCTTGGATCTCAGCAAGCGTCTTAATATCAGCAGAGATTGCTGCGATGCTATCGACATCACCGATCTCTGGACCTGGCTCTGGATCACCAGTTGTAGCATTAAACCCCAGAACCGTACCCTTACGGGCGTCTTTCAGTGGAAGCTCAAGGTCTGTGAACACATCACCAGGATTAACAAACAAACCACGACCAAGTTTCTCGTCAAGCTGCTGGGTCATAATCACGTTACTGTCTAGCTGTTCATTCAAGCTAGAGGCCAGAAGATCACCGGCTGTAACAAAGTCTGTTGTACGGGAAAGCTCACGCCCACCAATGATAGTCAAAACATCAGATGCTATGAGAGCAACGCCAAGAGTGACAGATCCGGTGCCATTTGCGTTAATGCTTACCGTGTAATCCGTAGTCAGCGTTAGCTCCGTAGTCCCCTTGAAGACTGCGATATCACCACTGACTAAGATGTTGAAGGTAAAGGCGTATGGACCTGTTCCAGTATTACCTGTGAACTGAACTCGGCGCGTTACCGGATTGATTGCAATATCACTCATGTCGTTTTCCCGTTCATTTGTTCACTCTATAGCAGATTTTTCAATTTGACTCAAACATGTTCGACAAGTCTGGGCCTCTTCTTGGCGATGTTTCACCTTTTTTCCACCAATGGTTCTGACCATACTCGCGGCGATACTTTGATTCCAAGCGTCGAGCCTTGGAGCTAAAGTCTGGATCTGCCCACTTCTTTCCCTGATCAAGCACAAGGCGCTCAAGGGCCAAGCGAGAATACCAAAGGGACGAACCTGGAGTGTAGCGGCCGGCGAAGCCCAAGAACTCAGACGCAAAATTTGTATCTTCACCCTTTCCCGCTTCGATTAAATTACCAACTGTTAGTTTTCTTGCGTCATTGGCAAATCCGACGACAGGACCGGCAATAGTTTCCGCTAGCCCTCTGTCATATCTATTAACATCAGAGAATAGGAAGTCACCAAAGATACCAAGGCCACCGCCCTGCATCAACGCAGCACCCCAGAACTCCGGCCCCTCCATTGGGCGTGGATCTCTGCCCTTACTCATCTCTTTAAGTTGCAATGCCAGTGCGCCCATGAGCGTAGTGCTTATCAATAGATCTGCATAGTAAGCACTTTTTGCCTTTGGACCTGGCTGATTGAGACCGCGCATTATGTGCGTATTGACCAGCGTAACCCCAAAGCCCTTATACATGGCGAACGATCGCGTAAGCTCACCGGAAATAGTGCCTGGTCTAGTCTCGTCAATTAAGGCGGCACGTCCTCTGATCGAGCTACTGGGGACCGCATAGTTGGTTTCTGTCTCTACCATCACCAGCAAGCTAGTGGCTAGATCCTGGGCTAGATCCGATCGTATGTCTGTACGCATCTCGATATCTTCAGCCCGAAGAAACGAAGCACCCTCGTATTCATAGAGGGGAGTTGCTCTTACAATCTCCCACTTATCAGCGCCAATGTTGTAGTGATCCAACGTCCTGCGCATCATTGGATCTAACTGGTCAAACGTCTTTCCTGCGTTGTCAGCCAGGTTGCCAAGAAACTCCATTCCGAATGCCCACTTTCCCGCGTTAGTCCAAGGGGAAAGTAATGACGCTCTCATTACGAAGTCAGCTACACGCCGTGTAACTTCTGGGCCGGACAGATCCCCAACGTAGCGCATTTGAGCAGACGCCAAAGTTGACCATGCTTCCGCAGTCAAACCAAGCCGGACAGCAAGCTTGCCCTTCTCCTCAAGTGAAAGTGGGTTCATAAACTTGAGATAGTTTTGAATCATTTTAGTCTGAGGTAAGCCAACCATCGTTCTTGCTATACGGCCAAAATTCGCATCAGTTACAGCAGCTAGTGACGCAGCGCCTAGCTGTGCAGACTGAAGAATCTGCCGAAGACCCGCGAAGGTGTAGCCAATCTTACTGTCAACAGGCGCATTAATGCTTCCATTCACATTGGAATAAAGCGTGTCTATAGTTGCGCTTGCTTTACGTGCGGCATTCTCAGCAGCCGCATCACCAGCCGCGTCTTTTTGCAATGTCTGCTTAACGAAGTTGACAGTAGCACTTGGATTGGGGCCGAGAACTTCGAGCATAGCAATGTCACGCGACATCATGTCGATATGCCCCATCATTGCGTCAAACGGATTTGGATTGCCAAACTTCTGCTGGTACTCCATCCAGGCGTCTGCATTTCTAAACACAAAGAAACGATGATCTTGGTTTCGGAGCGCCAGTGATTTGTTGCCGGTCATTGTGCCAGGTTTAAGCTTATTGAACCCATCAGAGGTAATTGACTCATGGGAATCTCTTAGCGCGATCTCCAACTTCTCTGGGGAAAATGACAAGCCGGTTTGCTCATCGACCATTTTCTTTAGGTCGAGACGTTTCGTAATAAACTCTTTCCATTCGCCATAGCTAACCTGGCGAACCCTCATAGTGTCATGGATCTGAGGTAGCCCCCAATCCAAACGCTTTACAATAGCGCCACCAGCCGCATTAAACCTGGCACGAAGATACTCAGATGAAGCCTTCCAAGCTTGAGCCATTTCTCTAGCAGACGTGCTTGTTGTTGAGCCTTCAGAAAAGACCTCGCGAACCATATCTTTAAGATCCGCTTTGTTTCTAGTTTCACCAACTATGTTACGCTTAAAGGTGGCTAAGAACTCGTCTAGTTTCCGCGTAGCACTTCTCGTAACCGCTTGCTGGACCTGGGCAACGCTGTTGAACTTAGATGTTTGATCTTGCTCGAACAGAGCCTTTGCTGCCTCTCCCTTGTTGGCATTGCCTAAAACGGTTTTGTAGTTGTTGAGATCGTTATTGATCCGCTTCCACGTTACGGCCTGTAGTGCAGCACGGCGCTTTCGCTCTACAGCAATCTTTCTAGCAGCGATCGACGTATCGGCAGCAGCCTTTGCCGTTGCCGCAGCAGAACCCATCTGCCTGTTATACTGAACCTCTAGCTCATCAAACAAACCGTTGATTTCATTTGCTTGGTCCTGAGTGATATCACCAGCCTGGACGCCATCATCTATGCAGCCTTTAAAAGTCATACTGTGCAGAACTCCAAACGGGTTATCATTGAATCTTCGGCGTCCAGTTGAGCCTTGAGATCTCTCATCGTCATAGTAGTAGACTCTACCAAGCCTGTTTTCTCATTAAACCTTTGACCGACAGGCACCTCAAGGTCCATATCATCAAATATATCTCCGGACTTGACATCAGGCGAAGTGATATCTAAATTGGAATCGGAGGTATCATCAATGATATTTGTTAATTGGGACGGTCGTCCTGCTATTTCCACTTCACCGACAGAGGCCGTGGCTATACTTGAGCCAGGCGGCGCTTGGACACCGGTAGACGGACCAGACGTTTTCAACACAGGCCGTGTAATACCAGACGAAGCAGCGTTTATGTCTGCATTCGAAGCTACTTTCGGCAAGCTGTCTATGCCAGACAATGATCTAAACGATTGATCTTCGCTTTTTAACGCATTTGCATAAAGCTCTCTCATTTGCAGGGATAAAGTTTCTGCCTCTGCCGGATCTTTTGCGTTCCGCATCTTATCATAAAGCTTGTGGCCGGTTTCTTGTTTTGCAGCAAGAAGCTTTGGAGACCATATCTGTATCTCTGAAACAATACCGTTTGGTGTTCTGACCAAAAGCTTGCGATCAAAATATCCCGCTGGTGTGAAATTCCAACCTTCATCCAATACTTCCGCATCCCGACCAAATCTGGCAACAATAGCGTCAGCGTCTTCTGCCTTATTGATTACAAATCCACCGCGAGAGATATCAGTCATTTGGTTTGATGAGGCATAACTCTTGCGCTTCATCTTTTCTCTGGCAGTTTCTACTGCCTTCAAGCCTGGGTTTTTAAATGAAACGCCAAGCTCACCTTCAAGATCAGCACCGATTTTAGCAATATAAGATTGTGACTCTTCTGCTAGGGCATAGATATCATCAACAGTCTCTACAGGTTGCCTTGCTTTCAAATCTGCCTCTACTTCAGCAGGAGTCCGAATAGGAGCCACAGGAGTCGCCTCATCAGCACCGAACATATCTTGCACTAGCTGGTTTGCCTGGCGCTCTGCTGCTATGCCTGTTGGCTCGTCGAATCCTTCAAGGGCTGGTTCTGCTGTAGCTTCAGATCTAGTGATCTCCGTCGGACCATCGACAGCGCGTCCAACATCGCCAGTTGATAGCCTTTCGAAATCGCCAGATTCAATTGATCCTCTGATAGCGTCAAGGAATCCGCCTGTGGCCTCGACGTAACTTCCTGTGTCTCTGGCTGTTCTTGCGGCGTCATTGAGGGCGTCTGAGAGCGGCCCTTTGCGGTTTGCAAGCGTTTGGAGGAGCGCGATCGTTTGGCCATCTGTATCTGCCTTTTTTTTGTTTACGTCCTTAACTAAGACATTGCCTTCAGCTTCCAGGCGTTCTGAGTTACGAACCAGTGTTTCGAATGCCGCTTTGTCACGGCGCAATTCTTTGTATGCTTTATCTAGAATTTTTGCACGTTCTACAAAATAGCTTTCAGTTACTATCTGTTCGCCAAATAAATCTATTTGCTTTACTTGCTCAAAGTCTGACTCCTTAACTTGCCGAATAATAGCTTCGGCCTCAAAGGCATTGTCGGGGTTTGACTTCGCTAAAACCGATACAGCAGCAGATTGCAAATCAGGATCATCAATAAGCCTACCAATTATAGCAGCGTAGTTTGGAGGAATAACGCCGTTTATTACTGCCATAAAAGCATCATCGCCTAAACGCATCATACCTTGTGCTTGCTTAACAACCTGAGATTTAGGTGGCAAACTATTTATAATATCGGCGCTTATATTAGGATTATTTGTTGCCTCTCTTAAAACTTTAGCAGCATCAATAACAAGCTGTGGATTATAGGTATCCTTATCAGCATTGGCGATATTTTTTATTGCCGACTGTACTCTTGACTGTATTGGAGAAACGCCATCAACTTCACGATCTTTGTATGCGTATAGAGTTATTTCCTGAGAGGGATCTTGTGCCTTGATACGCTTGGCTAAACCCAATCTTTGATGTCCATCAGAAACAACAACGCGACCATCTGCATATTCATAAACAGTAATAGTGCCAGCAAGATTTTTGTCCCACACTGTATCCTGTAGCCGCTCAGTTACACCAAACTCATCACCACCAGATTTAAACTGAAAGGTTTTAGCATCAATACCAATTTCGTCAGGCTCATATTTAAATATAACACCGTCAAGATTATCTGCTCCATTATCAACGAGCGCAAGTTCCTGTTTTTGTTTTTCTAAAATACTTAAACGCTGTTTGCCGAATCCATCTTGTATAGATCTGAACTCATCAACTTTAGATTGGTTGAGTTTGTTTTCATCCATTAAATCTTTTATTATCTTACTGTCCTTTGTAAGATTTGGATCAACGTCAAAAGCATCATTTAACCGATTTTGGATTTTAATACCTTCGGCTTCAGCTACTTTTAATTTGGCATTGTTTGCCAACCACTTCTTTTGGTTTTTGTTTAGCTCATCCTGTAATGGAATTGTTCCCTTTATCGGAGAAGAAGGCTCTTCAGACATCCTAGGAACCGTATCTCCCGCCAAAGCAGCAGTAGCATCAGACAGTCTAGCCTCATGCTCAGACTCAGCCTCGATATTATTCTCTGACCGTAACGGGTTTGACGCCTCGATATCAGCCTGACTTTCCAAAACATTAACCAGTGCTTCATCTTCTGCACTTAAAGGCTTCTTCATTTTGCCCTTGAGAACGTCCCAGCCCTTCAGCGCCTGGTCGGCAGTCATTCTGATACCGGCCCCTGCTGCTGGCATAGCCGCACCAAATGCAGCTTGCATGGTTACGTTTGTAATAAAATCCTCGTAGCTATACTCAAGCCCTAGCTCGTCATACCAATCCTTAACGTCAAGCTCACTTATAGCACCGGAACCAGCGTTTACGGCAGCACTTTGCGCAATATTCTTCCAAAGGGTTTTAGACCATCCGCCAAACGGCATAGTAAGTTGAGTAACAATATCGCCACCACCGGCACCCATACCACCAACAAATCTAGCAGCAGCGGGGAAAAACCCTGGATTGTTACGGGCAAGCTCTGAAAGCTCGGTTTCCTTTTGTTGAACAAAGCTCTTCATCATTTCGTCTACTGAAGCAGAGTTAATTTCGGATAAGCTTTCTGGAAGGCTCTCCTTATTGTTCTGTATGTAGGAATATATTTCGTCGGCTTTCCCGTCATATCGAGAAGACATAGAATCAAATAGCCAAATGGCAGGGTTCTCAAAATCTGCGCCGGTCTCGTTTAGCTCGTCAATAATTGGAGTCCAAACATCAAGTAGAGTAAACCCCCTGCTGTTAGCACCAGCACCACCAGTGTACTTCATTGCATCGAAGGCACCGGTCACGTTTTCCATTAGCGGCCCAGGCGCTTCTGATCTTCCATTCTCAGGTAAGAAGTCTAACATTTCTGGTTTGTCAAAATTCATATTAATTACCTGACGCTTTGCTTAGATCTACCAGCTTAGAGATATCAAAGAAAAATGGTTTACCATCACTACCCTTAACGTATATCGGGGTTCCGTATGCGTCTTCGTCAAAGATAATCGCAGCCTTATCGCCACCAGCACTAATAACTTTGAATTTACTATTATTCGATATCATGTTCACCATGCTATCATCTAAGCTTATCCCCGAAACTTCAAACGCCATATCGGGGGTAAGACTTGATAGCGCATCCTCAAGATCATCTGGCGTTACCTCCGACGGAAGCAATGTCATTTGGCCTCTAACTTCTTGAATGCCGCCATATGATTTTCTGCCATCAGTTTTTACACCGGTAGCCATTTTTATCGCGCTAACCCATTTGTCAGCATTGAAATCTGTTTCTTCACGCGCAATATCTGCATAAATTAATTTAGCAGTTGCAAGAACTACTGCCTCTGTCTCAGGCGAGAATCGCAATGCACGAGAAGTCATTTGTTTAAATTCTGGTTCTGTATATATATCAGATAATCCAGCAGGTTTATTGCCGGCATTTGTGTACTCAAATCCGCGCAAAGCATGGTTAGCAGCAGTCGGCCTGTCTTCACTCATTAGTGCGCCAATTCCAGCAAGCTCAGGAGTGGTCTTTGATATCTCAGCAAGCATATCAGGCGTAGCAGAACCAGCGCCATCGACTAATCCGCCAAGAAACAGCATGACTTTAAGTCTGTGAGACGTATGCTTACTCGGATCACTGCCAGGCATAGTCCCAGCAGCGCCTCCAGATTGAAGAAACTCTGTAAGTAAATCCCGTTCCTGAGCGGTAAAATACTTAGGTTCAATACCGTATCTAGATGCAATGATTTGTGCGTCAGCCACACGCTTCTTTATATTAGCCGTGACATCAGGATTTTCTGGAGTAGGAAGTATTGCATCTATTTGCACCGTGTTGTTGTTTGAGTCCTTAACGACAACTTGCATTGCATACGTCACGGGATCATTAGCAAGCTGGGTCTCCATGTTATTTAGCATTTTCTCAGCAAGATTTAATTGCTTTAGCTCGATAGCGGTATTTACACCCTCCTCCCGCAATCCGGAAAGGTATCCAGCAATTTCGCTTGGAGTGTACCCTCGAAGACGGTCTCCAAGCAGATTGGTTTTGATCAAGGTATTTACTTCGTCTTGAAAACCATCAATTAAAGAATCTGGTATATCGTCAAGATCATAAAGAAGTTTTTCTATAGCGAGTTGATCTACAGATATTCCCTGGTCAACAACATCTTGAAGGGTTTTAAGCTGTGCGCCGGCAGCATCTATTTTAGGTTGAAACTCCGCTTTTTGCTCAGTTGCTGCGTTTTTAATACTCTTGTTTGCAGCAGTTAAATAAGCCTGTGCGACTTGCAGGGTTTCAGCTTCGAGAAGTGTATCAATGCCAGAACCACCCATTCCAGTGATACCTGATTTAAGATTATTAACCTCTGACGCCAATTCTTCAACATTCATCTTTCGATAGGTTGCAGCGTTTTCAGCATTGAACTCTAATTCAGCTAGAGCGGCTCTAGCACCAGCACCCTGTTCTCCCAGGTTATCAGCACGTTCTTGGAGATCAGCGATTTCCTTTGGGGATGGGTTTCCGCCTTTGGCAAGCAATGTCTCTAATTCGTTTACAGATGAAACGATTGAATTGCTCTCACCTCTAGTGACTTGCAAAGACGAATTATAATCAGCGTTTAAAGATTTACGAACACTTTGAGTTTGAGTTAAAGACATACCAGGGAGAGCCATAGTCTCCATGTCAGTTAAAACCCTTTGCTTTTCCTCTAATGGCGCAGTGTTGAAATCATAAGTTAGCTTCTCTCGATAAGCCGCATTAAATGTTTTCTCATAAAAATCGTTTGCTTGCTTTTCAGTAGCGCCCATGCCGCGAAGCAAATCTGCTTCAGCCGCAATGCTTTCGCCCAACTTCTCTACAGTCATTCCTGGCAAGATTGCATCGGCTAAGGTACTTTTAAACGAACGGTCGGCAGCGTTCGCTCTTTTAGTAGCTTGACGCTGGGCTTGCAGCTTAACGTAATAGTTTGAATACCTCTCAGTCGCCTTACCAGTAGCCCCCTCTAGGTTCACCTTTAAAACAGAAGAAGCGGCAGGATCTATCACCCGCAGCGATTCCGAATAACCATCAGTAACGTCTGCTAGTTGCGCTTGAACAGTAGAAAACGCGGTTCCACTCTTTTCAGCTTCAGTTAAAATTCTACTGATTTCTATTTCAGCAGCGTTCTGAACTTCAGCAACAGCAACACGACTACCCAAAGCATATGCTGCTTTGTCAGCGATAGTACGCGGGCCACCCCTTTTATCAATATCACCAAGTGTAGCAATCGCGCCCTCTTCTTGAACACGCTCTTCGCCACGCTCAACAGCCCTTTCACCGGCCTTCTGAAACGCAAAGTTAGACATACGGTTTAGTTGCTGAGAAAGGTTCTGAGAAAGAGAAGCCTGTTCTCGTGTATCTGCAAAATCAAGGTTTTGTGGTTGACGGGTTCTTACACCAAGTTTTTGATATCGTGGAAGCTGTGCCATATTCTAACCTTACCTTAATTGTCCGACAGAGTAAGCAGCAGAACCAAGAGTGGCAGCGGCACTAACATTGGCACTTAATTGAGCGGTTCGCCCTGCGGATCTATAAATGCCAGCTTGTTGAGTAGCTTGCCCGATAGCAAGAGCCGCGTTATCTTCCGCAATTTGCGCTTCCGTTACGCCTTGTGACGTTGCATACATTGCGACTGTCTGGGCAGATCCAGATGCAGGATCAACACCACCGGCACCGGCCCTTGCTATAATTGCTGCAAGCGTTTGATTTAGGTTTGCAAGAGCATCTGCACCTTGCTGCTTGTAAGCAATAGCCTCCGCTCGACCCTTTAGATCTGCCTGTTGTGCTTGTTGCTCGTAACCAGCCCGTTGCGCTTTTCCCGCTTGAACCTGACTCGCCGCACCGGCAACCGAAGTTACCGCACCAACCACTGCCATTGCTTCCATGCCTTAACTCCCTACGCTCAAGCGGTACTCAAGACCGAGAACAATCATTTCCAATGGAACATTCTGGCTGATCGTAATCTGCCCCGTCCCGCTATAACCTAACAGCCCGTGCATTGTTTTAATGCCAGTGAACGGCTCAACTGCCGAATCAAGAACATTCTCGCCAAAGTTTCTGAATGAAACCTGCTTGCCGTTAATGGTCATATCCTTAGTAGTGTTTACGATTGCATCAACTTGAATGATCCGCTTCTTAAATCCTTGAACAGATCCAGAAGAAAGCACCGGCTCTGCTGGCATTGTCCTGGCAGTAACCGTGTAATTCAATCCGACCTGGAAACTTGACGTGGCAGGTGACGCAAAAGTAATTGTGTATGGAGAAGCAGGAACCGTTTGTTCTGGCTCAAGAATGCCGTCTCTAATGATCTGGACCGTTTCCCCTTGAAGCTGGTTCATGTTGACTGAGGAAGCCGCTCCGCCACTCTTAACGCTATCCAGAGTAAGATCGGGATCGAACTTCTCTAGCATATAGTTATCAGTGCCATTTATTTTGCGCTTAACGATTGCATAAACGTCTGCAACCTCCACACCGACAGCTATGTACTCGCCATCTGTTACGAACCGGCTAGGGGCAATGACATTCTGCCCAACCAAGATGGAGTAAACAGCCATCGTTCCATCATCACCGTTGACCACGAACAAGCGATCGGACTCATCTGTAGACGCAGCCCTACGCGCAGCCATATCGACAGGGTTCTTTAGCAAGTGAGAGCTAAGAGCAGATATGTTCTGAACCTGGTAAGACGCTGTAGTGTCGCCAAACTGGAACACGTTGATTGATTTACCTTGGCGCTGAATAAAGATCGACGCACCGTTTAGCTCTTCAATCGGAATACCAGCCTTTGATCCCAATCTTGTCTGAGGACGAACAAAGAATGTTGATGGCGTGATTGGATCACCGGAGGTTTGCAAGATTACAAACTCGCCGCCGGTCGTGAAGATCCGGAAGTCATTGCCTGAGAATAGATTAACGATAGTGTTAAGCTGGTTGGTGTTGATTGTTGCCTCAACACTCTCATCATCAAGGCCAGTGCCAGGATTGAAATCGAAGTAGTTGATTACGCCAGAACCCCAGATCGTATTGGGTCTGGACCTAGATCCACCAAAGTACAACCGACCCTCATGGAATGCAGCAGAGCGTGGCCAGCCGCGAGTATTAGACCACACGTCCTCATATCCGTGTTCGCTTTCCCACTCACCGGCAAGAACCGCTCCAGTGTCAAAGAATGGAACTTCCACTACAGCCTTCATAACTGTCGGAGATACATACTCGACGTATCTAGCTCGACCAAATGTACTGGTTACTTGCAGATACTCACCAACCGCAGCAGGAGCAAAAGGCTCAACCTTATACCCTGTGGTTGCATCTGGCGCTGTGGTCCAAGCGGGATAGACAGTCAGAACCTTTGTAGAAGCAACGAAGTCTTCAACATGGCGCGTCTGACCTGATCCAGTACCGGAATTTAAAGTAATGAACATCCCGTTAGGCTGGTCATCCGCATAGGAACTAGAGGCTTTAACTGTAATTGTATTTGCAGATCCAGCCTGTCCCGTACCTGTTTCGGTTGTTGCAGCAGACGCAGTGATCTCAATATTGCCGTTAGTCGCGCTGGGCGTAACCGTAAAGTCAGGTTGATGTGTGTCAAACGCATATGGGAACTGGGGCAGATTGGTTATTGGTAAGTTTTCCAGCGTCCAATTTGTGTCAGCGTTGCGCACCAGGCGTTTAGTTTGCAGATCTTGGTGGCAGAGAATGAGCGTATCGACAGCCTGAGTGTAGTTAAGATCATCAAGCATAGCAGTCGTGATATCTGTAGCCACCAGATAGTCATTGCCGCTACCGTTTATGTTGGTCTGTAGAACTCCAGCCTTAAAGATATAGATACGCTGAGTAACAAGCACCAAAAAGTAGCTATCATCTACGCTGAACTCAAACGGGATAACCTTAAAATCCGTAAAGCCAGAGCCAAAGTCATGGATAAACTTAGAGCCATCACGACGACGAAACCCACCCTGTGGCTGGATAATGATGTTAGTAGCTTCCTCAAGACCATTCTTATATTGCTGTAGGTCAGTACGAGCGCGAATGAGAGGATCAAGCTCACCAACCGAGAAGTTGGTCTGGAACTGCATAATCCGCATTTTAGTATCTCACATTAATAAGGGCATAGTCCTCAATAATCTCCGGTGGCTTGCCACGACCATCTATGTTCATCGCCTCACGCATCAATCCACCACGATTTGACTCGCCTGGAGATCCGTAAGCATCAGCGCGGAAATAGTTTGACTTGCTGATTTGGTCTGTGATTGTAAACGCCAACTCCGCTGCCAACGCAGAGCGCAACAGTCTTACAAAGTAATTAGGCATTTTGCTCTCATCAACTGTGCCTTGATAGTCGATGAAGATCTTTTCAAAATTAGTATAAAGCTGATCCCCGTAGATCTCCCAGCCATAACGAGTGGGTTTTTCGGATAGACCAGCACTTCTGAATACAGCCAGAACACCGGAGAGTAGATCGCCAGGTAGCTGATAGGCATACTTCCACTCATCAATCGGGGCCGTAGACAGTCGGTTAAGCTGAACCTTCTTAACGCTCCAACTCCATTGGTAGACTGAGAGAATTGAATCTCTGAGATCTGGATAAAGACGATCACAAGCCTGGGCCGAATCAGACCCCTCCGTAAACGAAGAAATGGGCGAAGCACCCAGCAGGATTAAAGCATCAGAACATATTGAAAGTGAAGTGTCGCCAGCAGCCATAACGGTTCTCCGTAAGAGGTGGAGAGGGCCAGTGCGAACCAGCCCTCCCTTTCTTTAGATTACTGCCGCTGTAATAACGCCAGAACTGTTGGTTGCTACGAGCGTTTGACCGCCATCGCTACCGTATGTGTAGATCCAATCACCAGTAGTGATAAGAGCCTCAACTGTGTTGAAGTAACCGGAACCGGCAATAGTAGCTTTGTTGTCACCAGAGGACTTGTAGCTATAGATTGCAGGAGCATTGCCGCTTTTAGAAGCGCCAACGGTTGACCAGTTTGCTGTTGCGAATGCCATGTTTCAGATCTCCTTATTCAGTACAAGAAATTTTAACGATGCCAGCACCGTCGATTGAAACAGAACCAGCAGAGAACATTGAGCTAACCAAGAACGATGTCTTTTCTGCGACATAGTTGACTTCGGTTTTCTGAGCCATTGACTCAGCATAGCCCATTGCGTCTTTATGCCAGGCAAAGCAAGTGCGAGTTGATGGCTTTGGAAGACCACCTTCATCACGATCGCCTACTGTCAAGATGTTGAAGCCCATGAATGTGTTGATTTCACCTTGGACAAGAGCCTTTACAGAAGCAAAGTCTTGGCTTGTGATCTCAGTTTCACCGAGCAAAGCATCTAGCTGAGAAGCGTGCATGAGCAAATTACGACCTTCAGAAGGTACGTTATTTTGGTTCATAGCTTTTGCAGTAGCGCGTAGCTTTTCGATGTTCATGTTTGTGGTAGAACCACCAATGCTTGTTGCAACGGCTGTTGTGCCGGTAGCAGCATTCAGAGCATCAATCATAATCTGGTCCATGCGACGAGCAATAGACTTAGATACGACTTGAACCAACTCAGAACGCTCATCAAAGTTGATGTGAGACTGTTGGAAAATGTCTGAGTATTCCGCAGCAATGTAATCTTCCATTGTCGCAGTTACTTGGCCATATGTTACGTTAAGCGGTGTAACATCGGTTTGTGGTACGCGCAAAGTTGCTACGCCCTTACCGATTGTTGGGAACTTAACTGTGTTACCGGCTACGCCAGTACGAGTCCGCATTGTGCCGCGAAGCACAGATTCGGCTTGATACGCTTGCTTGACCTCAGAATCGAAGAGATCAACAAAAGCTGTTGATACGTTAATCGCCATTAGCAAAACCTCATTTTGCGTTTCTATTAAACGCTTCCGTTATCCGAGGTTCGGGCGGTCGCTTGCGCGTTATGGCCGCGCCAACCAGTAGATTACTACATCTAACGGGCCGAGCGCGGTTAGCCGTTGTGGCCAAAATACACGCAAGCGATACTTATTGCAAGACTTTAAGATTTTTGCTGCGATTGAAACCATTTCTGTTCCATCTGGGTGCGCCATGCGGCATCACTTTGCCAGCGCGGATCAGAGATTGCAGTATCAAGATCTTGTCTAGTCATGCTGTCTTGTTGGATCGTAGGCTTAATTGGAATGTTTTCATTCGTAATCGCCTGGTGATACTTCAAGAATGCGTTGATAGCATCAGCATTATTCAAAGAATACGCTATAGCTTCACGCTCAGATGGATTTAGAGGAGCCTTCATCAGCACACGCTCTGTCATCTGGATCTTCTCAGAGGCATTAGTTCCAAGCTTTTCCATTTCTACGCGCTGGTCATACTGTACGCTTTCCTGTTCGTCCTTAGACAGAGCTAAGACACGACCCGCCAGATCTTCGAAAGCACCCTGGCTAATCCCATTTTCTTTAGCCCAATCCTGATATACGGCGACAGTCGGATCTTCAGAGTCCAAACCCTGATCCGAAAGTGCAGATACATCATACTCTTCCGGTGCTTTATGTTTGCCGGACTTAAACTTCTTTTCAAGCTCCGCATAGCTCTTTGCAAGCTTTTCAACATCAGGCCCGTCCTCATCCCAAAACTTTTCTGGATAGTATTCTGGACGCTCTAATGGTCCATCATCATTTGCAGCCTTCTCTTCACCTTGAGGCTGGTCGTGTACCGCAACAGGTGCATCCTCTTGAGGAGCCTCTGGTTCTAACACGTTAATCATTGGGCCATCAGCCGCTACTTCTTCTGCCATTGCTTCAGCCATTGTTTGACCTTCCTATTCTTTTTTCAATCATGCGGACCATTTCAGCCATGCCTGTTCTGACATAACCGAAACTCGCATCTTCTCCAGGAAACCAAGTCGGTTGCTCAATCGTAACACTGCGCAAATGACTTAGTACGCGCTGCCCCTCAGTAGTTTTAAAGACCTTGCCGTATAGGATATCTATATCTGCTGCCTTTGGGACTTCACTTGTTGCTTGGGTTAAACCTTCCCACCCATCGGGTGAACTCATTGCATTGCCTCCATTGTTGCTCCACCGTCATCAGCAACTTGTGGCCCTTGTTCTGCCATCGCTTGTTGCTGCATCTGCTGCATCATCATCTCTTGCTCTTCTGCTGTAGTGAGCAATTCCTGCTTGATGTTCATCTTGCTGGCAATGAATGCAGTGATCCTTGGGATCGACAACGCCATCTGACCTTGTGGACCTAGAGAGTTTGCAATCTGCATAAACTGCACAATGTCGTTTACCTCTTGAAGCTTCTGGGCCTGGGCCAAAGGAGCAACGGGCGTCACCTTAACCTCAACACCATTTACCTTGAGCGGTAGATCAATGTAGCCAGCCTGATCCATCACATAGAGAATGCGAGAAACCAACGGGATCATTGTCTCGTCAATCAATCGACCAAAGGCCGAACCAAGGTTAGACGCAAGCTCACGGGATCTTTCAGCAATCTCAGTAGCAGAACGAGCCGACATATTGTCAGGTGGCAACGTATCATCCATCAAGATCTTTTTGATGCTCATACGCAGATCATTCATTACGATCTGGCTTGTGTTGAAGTCACCGGCGCGTGGTAATGGTGACAAGGATGGACCCTGCGCGCCACCGTTACGGGCAACGCCAATGATTGCACCAGGCTGGATCTTTACGTTCTGAGGATTGAGAACCCCGTCATCAGCAGCCGTGTAAACGCCAGAGATAGACAGTGAAGCATTCTTCAGCACTAGCTCAACAGTCTTGTTTAGCGTTTTGATATCAGCGATTGCTGTAACCAATGGGCCACGGCCATAGATTTCACCGGCAACCTTCATGTAACGAGCGACGATAAACGGAGAAGACTTCATAGTGCGGTAGACAAGCTCTTGCTTCTTGCCAGGCCAGATAACGTGGTAGCAGTAAATGCCCAACTCATAGTCATAAATCACAGCATCAAGCAGATCTATCTCTTTGGATGGAGACTGCGATATTGCTTCAGCAAGCTCTGGAGTCATTTCCACGTCTGGAAACTCATTCGGTATCGCTTCGCACTTCATACGCATTTTGCGATATACGTTATCGACGTTACCAAAGGTGCCTTCTTCGATCGAGACAAGGTACTGGGGGATAGGCGTAAAGCGAATAGGCGTAGCCTCATCACCAGGTGTAACCATCATCACGGCCGTACCAACGCATAGATCCAGTAGGAACTCGCCCATAGCCAGATCAAAGTTAGTCTGGCGCATTACCTCAAACATCCGCTCAGTATAAGCGTCGAGTGCAGCTTGAGCCTGTGGCTCTTGCTCTTTCGGAATGCCACTACCTGCCTCTAAACGACACCAAGCCTTTTGGGGCGGGAACAAGCCAGCTTGGATACGGTTGGCAAAACGCTGCGTTGCAGAGATAGCAGTGGAATCAAACACACGGCCCATCTTACGTTGACCGGCTGTGCCGCCATCATAGTTGCCGTCATACATATTCCGTTGCGGCAGAGCGAACTCATAGCAATCCTCATAGATAGAGCGCCATTGATCCTTGCGGGATTGGGCCTTGGCCTCACGCTCCATGATATCTTTTACGTTTAGCCGAGCCATTTACTTATCCTTTTTTGTGACGGTTAGCGAAGTTACGCGCTGCATCAACAGATCCAAAACCCCATGCTTTCAAAGCTAGTGCCTTGCGGGTGGGTTCACCCTTGTCATCTTTCATCGGTCCCTTCATACCAGCGAACCTAGCAGCAAAGCTAACACGCCGAGGATTGGTCCCTGTCTTGACGGGAGCCTTTAGATTGCCCCCATCTTTTCTTTCAAAGTGCTTACGGCCAGCCTCATTAAGACCACCCGCAGCGTTTTGATGTGCCTTCTTAACCATGAGATTACTTCTTGGCTTTAGGCTTTGCAGACTTCTTTGGAGCCGCTACCTTTACCGGCGCAGCTTCCTTTGCCACCACTGACTTGGGGCGATTGTGAATGCGAGTGTCAGATTTAATTTGAGTCATTACTGGCCACCCCCAAGCATTGTAGTTTTAGCCTGATCCGGCCCTTCCATACGAGCAGGAGAAAACAACAGGCGCAAACCACCGGTACGGCGCAAGCGGCGTCGAGCTTGAGCGCCCTTCATCTCTTTCTTTTCGGAAGCCTCAGCCCGTTCTTCAGAACGAGCCGTAGCAGCAGAAGCCGCATTGGTTGATTCAACTTGAGATACTGTCTTTGCTGGGGCAGATCCACCGCCAAATATTCCGCTCATATTAAAACCTCGCCATCATATAGTAGTCGGCCCCATCCGGACCATACTTTCTCATAACACTTTCTACCTCAAAACGTAGTGCTTTGGCAAACCTAAATGCGGTATCGTTATTGACGTTTACGCACATTTGAAGCCTTCTTATGTCATAATCTCCGATTGCAGTATCGCTTAACATACGCGCAGCCCTTATAACCGATATCGCATGGCGGTCTATCTCTTGTCCAGGGATCAACCACATCTCTGATACGCCATCCCAGAATGGTCTAATGCCAAAAGCTGCTATGACCTTGCCTCTACCGATACCAGCCCAGCTTGTTCCAACTGCCGCATTGTCCCAGATGTAATCAATATAGTTTGGAATCACGTCTACGAAATCGCTGTTCTCTTTTTTAAGCCTTATCCTGGTAAGGTGATCGTAAGTTAGCGGCACGATATGCTCATCGTGGGCCATTCTTACTTGAGGGAGTTGAACCAGCGCCATCAGAAAACGTCGAAGTCTGTGCTGGCACTGAATGTTTGGCCACCGGCAAAGCTATTTCCGTAGGTTCCACGCCGCAATCTGCGTTGCTCACCACCACCCAGCATCAAATAACCGAAAGCATCTCCACAGTGGGAGTGTTCATTCTTTACCGGCGCGTCTTTAAAGCGATCTTGCCCAGCGCCCATTGATACACGCTTGAAGAAATAGCCACCGCTCAGAGATTTTCGCAACCGCAAGCACTTCTTGCTCACAAGCAAACCTGGCTTACCACCGACCAGCCGGTTCATAGGCGCGGCAGCAGCTTCACGTCTTACATTGAAAGCGTTGCTATCTGTTGGTTGCGCCCGAAACCCAATAGATTGTAGGTGATCGAACGCTGTAACCTCATAGATCTCGTCGCGTTTGTTACCAGCAGGATCTCCCCAGATCTGGACTTCAGCCTTATTAAAGCTTGCCGCGATCTTGGCTATTAACTCCTGCCCGAAACGCTCAAGGCCCATATCAAACGTGACCAACTCATCGAGTATCTTCCACGCACCACCGGATGTTCGCTGCCCAAAGATAGCAGCCGGTGTTAAACCAAAGTCAACGCCGATCTGTAGCGGGTATTGTGGGTCATACTTCACATCAGTAGACATCATTTCGTCGTCATACTCAGGCCACACCGGTCTGCCCTCTTGGACAAACGTGTACTTGCCTTCAGCGTAGCAGCGAATCCAATCGGCATTCTTGCCGCCCAGCATCTGTTGGTAATAGCCATCAGGTAAATGTGTCTTGTTCTCAGCAGACGGATTAACCATCCACCACTTACCGCCAGAAAATACAAATCCATTCGCTTCTGGGTTTTCCGGCAGATCCTTTGCCGAGACCTCAAGCACACCACCAGGCTGTCTATGAAAAGTCCACGGGAAGCGACCACCGATCGGGTTCTTCTCAGCAAGCTCATGCCACCAGTGATCCGCATCTGGCGGGTTGGTGTCCATGATAATGCCGTACCAAGACGCACCACCGTCTGATTTAGTAGGATAACGACCCACACGGTGAGTCAATCCGTCGATCACAGCCTTCGGAAGCTCCCTAGCTTCGTTCACCCACGCGCCGGTAAGCTCAAGTGACAACAGCTTTCGCACATCTTGCGGCGTAGAAAGAGCCATGAATATAACTTCGCAGTCAATTCCAGGTGCGTTATCGCGTGTTGGCAGCTTTAAGTGGTGGGTAATTGGCGGTTGCCAGCGCATTGACCCCCATACATCCTCCGGAAACAACTCCTGCCACGTCTTGATCGTCGTAGTGCGTAGCTCCGGATAGGTGTTGCGAACGATAACAAACCGAGAATACCGGATACCGTCACGCGGAGAAGGCTTTTGCTGCACAGCCTTGAGCATTATCTCAGCAGCACAGCCGTAAGACTTCCCAGATCCAACTGGACCCATCAGGCCGCGAACAAAAGACTTGTCATGCAGAAACTTCCAAACCGTAGCAGACTTAGAAAAGTCCAGGTTCATGCTTGGAATGCTACTCATCTTCAACCTCATAGCCCGTAGACATATCCGGACCCTTCATATTGATCCCAATGATCGAAGGCTTGTCCACATTGCTCTCAACATCCAGCAATCCACTCGCCTTGGCTAAGACACGCAGAACACTCACCTTGTCGAATAGCTCAATGGTTGTGCCATACTGACCGACCGTAACCTTCTTAATCGCAGCCAGAGCCTCATCAGGGATCTCCTCAATAGGCTTAACAGCACCAGTATGCAGATCTATGATATCAGTAATACGGGCCGTACCCATCGCAATCAATTCAGTCGCAACAGCTTCCTTGTTCTGAGCCAAGGTCTCCGATCGACCGATCCGGCGTTGCAACACTCGCGCACCACCGAACCGACCAACAGGCGGGATAGGTTTTATCTTATCCTCTTTTTTCCTAGACATTAGAACGGAATCGAATCGTCCAAGGGCGCAGCAGCCGGTGAAGATTGCTGGGGACGTGAACCATCATCCTCAAACAACTTGAGCCAAACCTCACCATCCTTGTTAGCAAGTGGTAAGCTCTCAAGCTTAATGCTAATTCCCTTATCACCCTGGAAGGCAATGCCATGACGTAACCAGACAGGCTTATCCCGACCAGGTACTTCTTTCGCTTGCACAACACTAAATCGCTTGCTCATGTTTATCTCCTATACAATGTTGCAGTAAGGATAACGATATCGCCTAGCAAACGATATTACAATAGATATTCTCCACGAGACTTCATCAGAAGACCACCAGCTAGATCCTCTATGAGATAGGGAAACTTATCGTGAGGTATCAAACCGACAAGCTTCCCATCCGCATAAACACGCAGACCATCAGGAAACACCTCCCAGATAGTCACAACGTCACCTAGCACATCAGCCATAAGACTTACGCATACGCTTCTTAGCAGCCTGCTTAAACGCAGCGTCAGTAGGCGCACCCTTAGAACCAGGCTTGCGCATCTTCTCATCAGAGCCAGCAGCTATCCGCTTCTTCTTCGCATGTATGTTAGCATATAATCCAGTTTTCGTTTTAGGCATTGGGGTTCCTTTCACGGTTTTTCCAAAAATAGTTCTGTGGGGGACTGCACAGTAAGTCGGGCGGGGGTGGGGGGAAGGGGGTGCCTTTCTCAAATTGGAACGAAGCAGCAACAGAAGTGAACATAATGGCACAGTTATTTAACATAATGGGCATTATAGGTCACTCGTTTGTACTGTTATCATATGCGGCCCTCTCATTGCGGCTAGGTTCGTTCGGGTATGTCGGGTCATCAAGCTGCATCACCGTGGCTGTGTGGCTCTGTCAGTAGCTCTACGGCCTGATTAGCCAGCATGATCGAGGCAGACTGCACAACATCCGGCTTGATCCTCCATCCAGCACCTAATGCCCTGGTGAAATAGTCTGCTGTGAGACACTGAAAATCAGCCCTTAACTTAGACAGCTCTAGTTCGGCTTGCGTGTTAGTGCCCGCTTCATTGATATCTTCCTGCATCCTTGCCATTGTTTCGGCTTCATTAAGTTCCATCTGCTGCTTGGGTGACAGTCGGGATCTGATTGTTTCCTCCAGCTTGACCTGTGGATCGAATACAATCCTGTTGCTTGTTGATCTCTGGCCTCGCCAGAGTGGTTTTGCATATACCATATAGCCGTAATCTCTGAGCTTCCTGACGTGGTTGCTGACTGCACTGCGTGAGCTTCCGATGTCTTGGCCTACTCGTTCCTGTGATACGAATGTTCTGCCCATGTGATCGCAGTAGCTGCAATATGCTATGAGAACCCGCAGGGTTTTCGGTGTCATCCGTGCGTCTTTGATTGCCCTGATTGGAACCACTGCAAACGCTCTGAGATCTTTGGCTTTAAGTTGCTTGGGTCTCAAAACGGATTATCCAGTGCTGGATCTGGATCGTTAATCTCTGGCACTGCATATGATTCCATGCGCTGCTGTTCGATGCCGTGACGGTAGCTATCAATCACACTCAGTGTGACGAGGTTTTTTTCTAACAGTCTGTCTGCTGCTACTCCGTTCACATATGACTCTGCTACTGGTTCACCGGCGTTCATTCGCTTGGCAGCGATGTTGTCACTGTCAAACTTGAAGGGCTGAGAAGATCCGATCTTGTCGGGTTCGAAGCTGGCGCTGCACTTCTTGGCCGCTTTGGTGAGGTTGTAGATGGTTGGCCATGCTCGTGAACGGTTGTTCTTGCGAATGTCCTTGCTCATCTTTGCTAAGATGGTTTGCAGGTTGTCTGCGCTGATGCCGCTGATGATGTCTGAATTGATATCCTCGACCATTGCGGACATTTCTTTTGCCGCTCGATCTGTGGTGTGGTTTGCCGGTACGTCATACGATTGCAGATCTTCCTGCAACCATGCGCCGATGATGCGTGTTCTGTCGCTGTAGTTCATTGCAATAGCTTTCTGTCGTTTGTGAGTGATCCGAGTATCGCTTGCATTTGCTGGTCGCTGCTCATGTCTTGCAGTGAAGCCTCTTGGATTTCATCTTCCCATCGTTCGCCGTTTAGCCAGGTTGCTAGATGCGGCATGAATTTCTTATCTTGGTTGCCCCATGCTTTGACGAATACGGATAGGGCGTGTTCGATCTGGTCGGGCGTTGCTTTGGTTGTTGCCTTGGCAAATGCTTTCTTTGCTGTGCCTTTGCCTACCTTCTTGGGATAGATCTGCCAAAGATTATCAAAAATGGACATATTCTTAGAGGTTATATTTCCAAGGTTATTAGTTCCAAGGTTAAGGGCTGGCAGATTCTGCATGGGGGCCCTAGCAGATTCTGCTATGGGGGGTGGCAGATTCTGCCATGCCTGTTTTGTTAGGTTTAAGCGATATCCGTTGCTTGTTCTTGACCCATTTCCACGCTTTCGCTCGACCCTTTCGATCAACCCTGCATGGCTGAGAGTATCAATATGCGCTTGAACGGCACGTTTTGACATCTCGCATTCGTCTGAAAGTGTTGCCAAGCTGGGGAAACAGGCATCTGTTTCGCTGTTGTGATGGTCAGCAATCCAATAAAGAACGATCTTCGTGGCCGGTTTGATTCTCTTTTGCTGCATTGCCAGTGCTGTCATATAGTGCGACATGGTTTAACCCTTTTCATTTGGGCAGGATCGTTCTATCTTGACCCTACATTGATAACTTAACATTCTCATTGTATCCCACAGCGTCGGCCCTTGCAAGATTTGCCGCTTGCAGGGGTCTTTTTCTTTACCAAGTTACCGTGATCAATAAGTGCGGCTCTAAGCTGTATCGCTTATCCACGAATAAATCATACACCTGGTCATCATCCTCGAAGACAACACCATTCAGCGAATCAAGAGCAATCTTGGCCACGTTGTCGATATCTGGACGTCCTGGGAAGATCTCACCGCGTTCCGCTGCAAGCCTCTTTTTCTTGGCCCATGACTTAGGTATTTCAAACCGTGCCTCGATAACCATCGCGCAGGGCCGGTCTGTTGGCTCTAACTGATGCAGCATCATGTAGTTCGACGCGATCGCAGCAAGCTTGTGTTCGTATTTGCGCGTTTTCTCAGGAGTGTAGACCCTGCCAATTCGCGTGAACCTTGGCCGGCCCTTCCCGATCGGCTGACCGTCCATGAAAATGGTTGCGCTTTTCATATGCGGTTCAACCAGGTCTCGATGTCTGTCTGATCTGCATCATCATCAGCAATCACGCCCACGTCATCCAAGATAGCTTCGAGGCTTACCGACTGATTCAATCCTTCCGCTATCAGATCCACAGCCAACCGGCTTTGCGATATCCCCTGCATATGGGAAGCAGCATCTAAACGGGACTTGAGGCCGACCGGCAAACGCACGACTAGCGCCTGTTTGGGTTCACCCTTGCTCTGGTACTTCATTTTCTTTTCCTTTGTTTTCAACGGCTTGTAACTATATTCACGTAGTCTGTTAAATAATTGTTAATAACCTATTGACCTTGATGTGATATCACCTTAGTTTAGTAAGTGAAGTTAATCAAGAGAGGAATCAGGAATGGCTAAGATTCAAAAAGACGCCGCGATGTTGGACTTGTTCGACAATGGTGCGGCGAGCCAGGTTGGTGAGCGTCAGGCTGACATCGAGGATATCATCTTCGAGAAAAGCTTGTTGGCTTTGGTTCAGTCTGGCGATCAGGCTGGGCAGCAAGCCTGGGGCAATGCGGCGAAAGCCGGTCAAGTAATGCGTATCTGTTAAGGAGAGAAAACAATGGCTTATATGAGTGAATGGGAAATTCAGCAAATGGCAGAAAGCGCCCTGACTTCTTATGAAATGACTGCTGATTGGAAAGCTGCATACAACGCGGCTGTTGAGTTTGCGATTGATGAGTGGGAAATCAAAGCTACTCAAGCCCAGGCGGCAACTGCGGTTGCGATCGCGCAAACTGGGTGGCAGGGGATCAAGACGAGCGTTCAAAAAATTAACTATCAACCTCAATATTAATCGGGAAAGAAGACATGGAAAATCAAATACAAAACCTAATCGAAGCAATCAAGGCTGACTATGTTAAGTGGAAATTTCCCAGCGACAACAAGCAGAAAATGACTGAGGATTTCAACAGCGGCTTGGGTTTTAAGGTTGGCAAGAAGTATATCAAGATCCTGGTGGGCAACGGCGGCTACCCCATGAGTAGCGTTTGGGGTTTTGTTGTTAATGTTGATGATGATCCCAAGTTTAAGAAAGGCGATATCCTTTACCCTGCCGGTTGGGCAGGGCCAGCACGTAACCAAGCGCGTGGCAACGTGATCGAGGGAAACTTTAATTGGGTGCAGTGGACCGGCCCAGCCTACTTGAGTTGATTAAGCAGTGCAGCTTTCGGGCTGCATCACTAAGTCAAAAGGAGAATGCAATGACAGTAAACAACACCAACATGGTCAAGCGGATGGCTAACATCGAAAAGCTTTTAAAAGATCAATTCGAAAGCCATGAGAACCATCACGGAGAAAAGTATTGGAGGGCTGAGTTCGATAGCGTTGAAGACCTAGAATATTTCTTTGTCGAACAGATCCTTTACATCAAGGGCTACTCGTCTAAGGCGATCGGCACTGTACTTTTGGTTTTTGAAAAGCATTACGGTTAGGAGAAGAAGCATGAAAGACTTTATCAAGGATTCGATCGGCGCATTTTCATTGTTTGCCATCATTTACATGGCGCTAGTTTTTACGGGGGCAATGTAATGGGTAAGGTCAATGCGCTGTTTCAAGACGCTATCGAAAAGCTTTCAAAGATCTGCCCAGAATGTGACGGTGACGGGTTGGTTGTCGTAGAGATCTACAGGCCGCAAAGCTTTAATCGTGATGTTGGGTTCATAGATTGCGAAGATCCGAGGCAGTGTGAACGATGCGCCGGTGAAGGTGTGATATTTAAGGAGGAGGACGACGATGAATATTGAAAGCGTAAACGTAAAAAAGATGCACCACCGCAACGCAGGAGACACCGAAGTTGCAGCGGCGCATCAGGTGTCCAAGCGGGTCGCAGGGAAGAGACTGCAAACCTTGCAAACGCTGTTTACCCTGATGGGAGGCACAGGGGAGCAGGTCGCGCTTGCCGCTAAGATGCCTATCACTAGCACAAGACCACGTTTAACGGAACTGCTAGAGATGGGATTGATTGAAGACACCGGACGCAGAGCAAAGAACGAATACCAAAACAATGAGATCGTCTGGGCAGTAACAACAAAGGGGGAGCAATATGTACATCAAGTTTGAAGAGATCAAAGCGATGAGTGACCAGATCCGGTTGCTTGTGGATGATGATCAAGACACGTTTCTTGACACGCTTGACGGAGAGACCAACGCGATGGATATCCTGGGCCTGTTGGTTCAAGAGCGCACCGAGTGCAAGGCGAATGAAATTGCCATGAAAGATCTGGCAAAGACTTACTCGCAACGGTCGCAGCGCCTGGCAAGCAAACAGGATGCGATATCAATCACGATCGGCCACTTGCTAGATGCAATGGGTGAGACCAAAATCATGCACCCGATTGCCACAGTGAGCCGCACAAAGCCAAGAGCAAAGCTTGTGATAGTAGACGAGGCTGAAATCCCCAGCCAGCTTGGCACATTTGTTTTCAAGCCGGATCTGAAGGCAATCAAAAATCAGATGGACGATGGCGAACTTGTGCCAGGTTGTGAAATGACAGTAGGCGATGCCTCAATAAGCGTAAGGATAAAATGATGAGCGAATTAATCAAAGCAATGGCAGAGGTAAACGACCTCAACAGATCCCACGGGGTCGTGCAACGAGGCGGCAAGAAATACACAGAAGTATTTGTCCGCGTCGAAGCATTTCGCAAAGCATTCGGAACAGATCACGGCATCAATACGGATGTGGTGGCCGACGATGGCAAGCGCGTAGTAATCAAGGCAGTAATCACCAACAGCACCGGCATGATTGTAGGCTCTGGCATGGCTGAAGAGATCCGAGGTCAAGGCAATGTAAACAAGACAAGCGCACTAGAAAACGCAGAGACAAGCGCAATCGGTCGGGCATTGGCTTCACTTGGTCTACATGGTGGCACATACGCCAGCCTAAACGAGATCGACGCAGTGCCACGCAAAGCAGCAGCGCAACAACAGGCTAGGTCTACGCAGCCGGCACCAACACCGCCACCAGCACCGTCAGCAGATCTTGTTCCACTCAAGACGCACAAGGGCAAAGAGGTACGCCAGACAGAGCATCAGGATTTTGCTGTCAGCCTGATTAAAATGTTCCATGTCTACGCAAACACCACGCAGGATAAAGATGGCAATGAAGTAGAGCCACGCAAGCGCATGACATTGATGCGTGAGCTAAAGGAACACAACGCAGACGCGATAGCTGCAATCAGTGAGGGTTTGCAGGATCAAGTCGAGAAGGCGTACCTCAAGAACATTAAATCTCTAGGAGCGCAGCTTAAAAATGACTGAAGCATGGGATGAAATGACGGAGCGTCACAAGCAAGAGCGTATTGATCTTGTAAAAGTCTGGGCCTTGACTAAGACCCAATCGGAAACAGCAGATATATTGGGCGTCAGTAGGCAGAACTTAAATATGTTTGGCGCTCGAAGCGGAATAACCTGGGCAATCAGAGGGAAGAAAAAGAAAAATGAACCAACATCTAAGTAAGTGTATTAACGCGGCTGAAATGGGGCTGACGCAATCGCAAACCGCAAAACTTTTAGATCTCCCTGGCAGCTTGGTAAGAAAACTAGCGCAGCAGTACGGACTAAAATTTATAAAACCAACCAGAAGCTTGAGCAGGATACAAAATGAAAACAGAACCACAGATAGCGATCGAGCGTTGCCAAAGACTGATAAAGATAATGCTCTCGAAGCCAAACAACACAAGCAGGTACAATCTAAGGCAGGAACTGGAAGAAATACTTTCGCTGCTGGACATAGCACAAAAACCGTAGCGGAGATCCTCGCCAGTAAAATCCCACTGCACGAAAAGTACGAACTTATCTACGCAAAGAAAATCATGCTGTTCGAGCAGGGTCGCATGAGTAAAATCAACCGGCAAACGCTGCGAGAGGAGAGGCTTTACACCATAGATACCGCAGAAAGCCGCAGAATAATTAGGGACCGTGAGGAAAGCTTGCACAAGCGCAGCTTAATCTTAAACGCAATGAGATACGATCAGCACCGATTTGCATCAGAGATAGCGGTGAAGGCAGATCTGCCCGTCAAGTCGTGCGCTCAAATGCTAGATGTAATGTTTAGAGAAAACATGATCGACCGTATCCAGGTTAGAGATGGCATAGGACAAACAAGAGCCAAAATGGTTTACAAATATAGAAGGCTACCAAAGTAATGACATACTGGTACGTTTTATTAATAACCTACGTTATCGAAGGGGATCTGAAGAGCTTCCAGGTTAGCTATGAAGATCACCATTCATGTTCGGAAGCGATGGATCAGATCTATCCTGCGATCTTTGCGCAATACAGAGACAGCACTTCTCACTGCATAGAGACTGACGTGCCGTTTAGCTCAATGAGACCGAGGGCAAGACCTAAGAAATGAGATCGTGTGGGTGGCCAGTTGTAAATCAAACTGTGGCGCAATCTGGTAAACGCTTCAACCAACTATCGACGAACACAAAACCATTCCCGTGATACGGTGAAAGGAACGAAAGCTGTTGTTAAGGTTAAGCCACCCACTCATATCTTATTACACTCAAGACATTAGGCTGCAAGCCATTTGTATATCATATGAGTTTGTTTCTCACGGTCTGATAACCCATGCGTACCGCCATTCACTCGCTTAGTAACCTTGCGGATAACGTCATCAGTCACACCCTGGTCAGCAATGTCGAACAGTTTGTTTGCCTTGAAAAACCAAACGGCAGTGTCGAATGCGTACTCTTCTTCAATTAGATCTGGATTATCAAGAACAATATTCAGATCCATCTCTTTGGCAAAGCGCGAGTAGTTATCCTTGCCGGTGAGTTGCAGGAAGCCACGACCACGCCACTTGTAACCCTCGCCATCATTGCCCATACGACCGCCGTAGACCTTATCTGCAAGCCCCTTGGGGTTCTTTGCGTATGGTTCTGCGTCAGCGACAGTTTTAAACCGTGACGGCCAAACAGCCTGGATGCGCTCCGGTGTCGAATAATACAGCCCTTCGCTTACACGTTTGAATCCTGCGCTTTCGTGGTGAGACTGTCCCAAAATATGTGACGCTCTTTTTGCTGAAAGCCCATAATGATTGGCGATAGCTCTGGCTGTGTTCGGGCCGAAAGATCCATCAGCACCAACGCCGATCTTCTCTTGCAACCGCTTCATTGCGTTGCTCATTTCTTAAACCCCTTCATAGTCCGGATACCAAAGCTTGCAGCTATGCTTGCATACATGGCCCATTGAAACCAACTCGGCGCTTTCTCTAAGTTGGCAAAGCCTTCAGCCATGTACGGTTGTAAGCCTGGAATAAAACTGCCGATTACAATGGCGATGAAAGCCACGGTCCACGCCTCATCCTTCCAGCTATCCTTACTGGCTTCGATAGCTGATTGCTCCCAAGAGATTTCACCTGTGGCTATCTTCATTTTTGTTTCAGCTTCAGCCTTCTTAACAGCAGTCTTGCCGTCAATCACGCTGGTTGCCAGACCGACAACGCTGTTTAAAATTGCACCAATCATAGCTTAATCCTTTTTGGCTTGGTACGCATTGGCACCGAAGAAGGCACCAAGTATCAAGCTGGTTGCTGGGAAGTAGATCGTGGCCATAGAGCCAAGGATGTCAGCCGCAGCGGTCAAGCCGATAAAGGTAGCGCCAATGACAAAAAAGGGATAACCCAACATGCCAGCAAGCACCCACCAAATCATCTTTCGGGATTGATCACGCTGCGCGTTGTCGTCCTCAATACGCATTCGGCGGTCTTGCATCAGCAGCTCACGCTCATCAATGTCCAAGACACCGTTGCCGTTCAAGTCATAGTCATTCATAGCGGTTTTCCTAACTCGTCAATCGCATCCCATGTACTGTCGATGTCAGATTGAAGTTGCTTTATTTTGGCGTCGATACCGTCGGTGATTAGCTCCGCACGCTCGACTTTACTGCGTAGGTCAAGCAGCGTCTTCTGCTGTTCAAGGATGTTAATCATCTGCGTACCGATCTGGGTTAGCTGCGTGTTTAGTCCAGATACGTTGTTGTCACCGATGGTTTGTTCCAGTGCTTGGATACGGGAGGTGGCGGCAAGGACTTCATTGACGGCGTCTTCCACACCCCAAAAGCGATTAACCACATCATAGCCATAATAGATGCCGCCACTAAGACTGCCAAGCAGAGGAAGGGCAGCAGCGAGATATACTCCCCTAAACGTAAACCCGCCGACTTTAACTTCCGCATCATCCACCGTATGCGATCCCTGCGGTGTAGATGTCTTCGACCGTTTGGAAGTCAGCCTGCAAAAAGTTACCCATAGACAAGTAGACCCTTCGGCCTTCGCTGCGCATAAACGACATCACTAGCCTGTCGTTCGCAGCGGTGTA